>Ga0210059_1006513_pt1 | contig 18702 bp, 12 predicted proteins | sample Ectturendosymbi2_FD_188042 | JGI IMG/M metagenome (GOLD analysis project Ga0210059, IMG submission 188042) | Ecteinascidia turbinata endosymbiont from Florida, USA - Sample 2 (SPAdes) (version 2) | ecosystem: Host-associated > Tunicates > Ascidians > Unclassified | place: Key West, Florida... | reverse complement strand
CTCTCTGGTGGTCTGCCCACAATGGTCAGCCATTGGAGATAAAAATTCTGAAGACTCTGCCTCCGAAGAAAAGTACGAGTGCTGCGCCCAATGTCAAGAGGTTTCTCCTGTCAAGGTTAGCGGCTAGAGTTCTTCAACCTAAAAACGAAACTAGGTTCGTGTTTAGTTTACAGAAGTGGCTTGTCCAGGAGAGATGCTGTCAATCGATAGCGCAAATTTGGCTTGTCCAAATTAGCCACCCTCTACAAGAACTGGTATGGTCAAAAGGCCGATGCCTTGTTCAGTTCTTGTAGTACTCCTCTGGAAGTCTCGGGGTCGTGAGGCACTTGTTGCCTGGCTTGACCCCTTGACGAGCGCTCCAAGCCGCATCAGACTAGTCATTGATTTCAAGGTGAGTCTCTGACAGTCTGACCCAAGGAAACAGAGTAAGGCGAAGCTTTGTCGCTCTGTCCCATGAAATCAGAATATGACGAATTTCTGTCATTTTTTCCCGTAAAACCAAAATAAGATAAATCCTTGTTACCCTGCTTCACGAAATATTTCTGTCTGGGACACCCCTAACAAATTGTTTCATAAATGGGCTTGTCACAAACAATCGGTGAGAAACGATTTCATGATTGAATTGCCTGCACATAATCACGGTCAAACTATGTCGCAAATCACTTCTAAATATCAAAGTCCCATCTAAACCGACTATGTCAATCAAAGTTCGCATCACCCATTAGCTTAGGAAATAACTGAAGAAGGCACCTATCGCATCATAACATCCTGTCTTAAAGACAGTAATCTAAAAGTCGGGAGATAAAACGACTGCCAATATGAATACATAAAAGCCCGATACGTGCTGAGAATTCAGTCAGTTTAAGCATCTAACTAGCTTGAGTACTTATCAAACTGTTGTTGGTTGAGCGTTCCCTTGCGTTCCTGTTGGATTGTACCGAGATTTGGAGAGTCTATTTTTGTTGTCATAATGATGATTTATTGGTGAGTACATATATCTTTCATATGTGAAGTTTTATTAAAAAAAAGTTATATAAAATCATTAGTGGTATTCTGAATATGTCTTAGAATAGGTCAGAAGCTAGGGGAGATTAAGTAATCTGAGAATTATGAGTATCCCCCCTGACTTAACTGCTAGAGCGAATCCACGTAGTAGCAATAGTTAAGTCTAAAGCATGTGGTTTGCAAGGTCTCACCAGAGACCCAATAACCAACATGTACAATGATTCGTTTGTGTGAGTCACTGCTGTGGCCATTACTGCTGAATGATAAGTCAAGCTCGAATCGTCGCAAACAGGTGAAAGCAATTCCAAGCAGGAGATTTTCTCAAAAAGCTTACTGCGAAGCCAAAGCTCCCCAGCTTCACTGTTCTAGTGTGATGCAGTGATGACCTTGCAGTTCATTCATGTCCACTCCTTTGTCTGCAGACTCAAAACGTTACGAAACTTGCGAGCGCATTGTTCTGGTGTTGCTCTTTGTTGCGTAACAATAACATAGCAACGAATCTTGAAAGGTTCACTTCAAGTTACGATGGCTAATGCGCTTTTCCGCATGTGACTGTAGACCTCAGACATCTTTGACAGGTGATGCAGCGATGCAGTGGCGTAGCCAGCCCAAACTTTTTTGGGGGACCAAAAAATTTGGAGGGGATAAAATGTTTGATTTTAGGTGAGCAACAGTATATTTTTGGGGATACCGCCTCTCAAAGCGAAAAATGACTACTTTTTCTAAAAATGTTGGGGGCATGGCCCCCTAAGAGACGTTGTTTCATACTGTGTGAAAAGAAGCATGAGTGATTCTGTAGCAGTGCTTCCGCAAGTGCGAAAAATCTATTATATTGTGAGATTGTGAGTGCGACCAATGTGCCTGAGTGAATCGCTTAATCAAGCTACACTAATGCAGGCTTCTTTTCACACAGCATAAAACTACGTGGCTTGTTAGATGTACCTCTATGACAGGCTTGTGGGAATGTCTTAATCGTTAAGGCTTAGTTCTGACTACTAACTGCAAAGCTATTTTGGCTGTGGAGAGTTTTTACAATTCATCTACTCATTTTTAGGCCTGTGTGGTTTTCTAATTTTAGTAAGTTGTCCGATGGTCATGTCAAGATACAGATCCATTTCTCATTGTTTGAACGTTTTGCGAGAGTGTCTAACTTTCATGTTTTTTCACCGCTAATATTGGTCTGGTCGTTGATTATGACTTGTTTGTAGAAAGTGCTCTCAAAAATGGATATTAGGAAGTTCATGAAAAGAAAAAGCATTTCTGATAGGCGAAGTGTAGAAAACAATTCGGACAAAAGATTTCAGAAGTGAATTCTGTTCAACCAGTAAAGACTAATGAGAGAACCGCAAACGTATTTATTGATAGTTCAAGTCCATTTCAGACTCGGTTGTGTGAATATGCGTCAATTCAGCAAAATCTGTAAAGGATGACAGAAAGTACACCTTTGTGGCAAATTCGTAGACCTATACAGCCCCACATGAAAAAGATTTCAAAATAGATGCGAATAGAGCGCGTGTTTTCATGGGGCATTGTCTCTGTGGAGTAGAAACAGTAACGCGTTTTGTAAACATCCGTTTGCATTGTAACGCCAGCAACCTGAAAAAGATAGCAAAATGTCGACGTTGCACCCACCCTGGAAAAATTTCTGCGGACGCCCATGGCTACTTTCACTCTTTCAACAAGCTTTGACGTATGGGTAAGTCAGGCTAAGCTAACCATGTATGAAATTGAAGACTAAACAAAACGTATTATGACGACACAACCGTTCTTGAATAGTTTACCTTTTACTATAGAACTGAAGATGAAACAAATCTACACACTGTTCTGTTCATTTACATTGCTTATTCTTCATTCTTGAATGTTCAATGCAATGAATAGTTAAAAAATGAACAATCTGAAAACTATTCAAAAATTTTTAAGGACGCCGGAAAATATTCAAGGAAAACAAGATGTTTTTCAAGAATCAAGGACAAAACGAGTTTTGATAGCAAATTCAAGGACAATTCTTGGCGCTCAAGGACGTCTGGCAACCTTGAGCCCCGGGCAAAGTTCTGTCCGCGAGGCCCCTACGCTTAGCGCAACTGAGTAGCGTTTCACATACCCTCGTTTCAACTTTGCAAGAACACCGGTCAAAAACGTCAAAACAGATACGATTTGGCAGCCTACACTTCAGAGACAATTGGGGATGATCATGTACGGTGGTTCGTATGTGGTTGACTAACTTAATTTGTTCAAACATGCAATGATGAGATTGCAGTTCGTTACAGTCCTCTCCTTTGGCTGTAGAAGAAGGTTGCGAAACTAGCTAGGGGATTGTTCTACTTGTGGGTCTTTCTTGCATAAGAATAACACGGTAATAAACTGTCAAACGTTCACTCCAAGTCTGTTACGGTAGTATTAGGCGTTTTCCCGCATGTGACCATGTAGGGCTCCCACTGCGGGGTTTTTCCACCCAGATCTGCTTTTTTAGTCGACCTGGGTGTCTAGGTTTAATTATGAAAAATCGCGTTTAATCTGGGTGTTTGAAGTGATAAATTCATCAGCAACTTCAATAATATAAGGATAACTTTACATTACAGTGTTTGCATGCGCACATCAGGTGAAAAACTACGCATATCGGATGAAGCCGAACGTGTTCAGTCGGTTTCACTTTTTAGTAATCACTGGTTTCATACCCTCATATAAGATCATTGTCGGGGTTATATATATAATTTTATTGTGTGTAATGTCAGTTGAAGTAACTGGTGAAACAAGGGTTAGGACTGATTGTTTAAATTTCGATGCTACTCTACGCATAGCCTACAAATTAAAAAATAAATTTCAATTAGGAGAAGAAGGCATTAGGTATATTATTTTGTGGGATTTTAGATCACGCTACAGTTCAAGATTGCACAAATTTACCTAGTTTAATAACAAATGCACTCCTACAATTAGTGAGAGATACCATCAACGGAGTATGTTACCACTACCAGCGTTATGAAAAACGTCTTGTGCAACAAAAAAGGTCTTCCAAATGTTGATGTTTTCGTTGCAGAAGAAAATTTGAAGGAGGGACTATCATTAAATCAGTGTTCGATTATCGTTTCAAATCAAACAAGCACACTCATATTTTTTGTTGGTAACATAAATTTTCTGCATTTTTATTCAGACCCGTCGCCAGGGTTTCGCAGCAGAGGGGACCAAAAACCACAAAGGGGCAACAGTTTTAAATGCAATATTGGATGTATACAGCAACCGGGGGGCCAAACATGAAATGGGGGACACAGATGTTGAATGGGGGCTGGGCACCACTGGTCCCCCGCTGCCGCTGTCGACGGATCTGTTTTATTGTACGATAAAACGGGTTTATAGTGGTGTGCAATCTGGGTTTATTTGAAATCACTGAATGGGAGCCCTGCATGTGACTGTTGAACATAAACAACTTGGCAGGTAATGCAGCGAGACAGTGACACTGCTGATAGCGGTAAGCCACGTATAGTTATATACTGTGTGAAAAGAAGCATGAGTAAATCTGTAGCAATGCATCCACAAGTTTGAAAAATCCATTGTTAGTGTGAGACTGTGGTCAACGTGCCCGAATGAACAGCTTAAGCAAACGACTTATGCAGGCTTGTTTTCACGTAGCATAAAAATACGTAGCTTACTGTTAGACTACATCAATGCAGACTTGTGGGAATACGTCTTTGTCGTTAAGGTTTAGTTCTGACTTGTTAGTGAGCACTAAGGGCAAAGTTATATTTGCTGCCGCGAGTTTTCGTAATTAATCTGCTCCGATTTTTAAAGCCTGCGTGGTGTTCTAACTTTAGTAAGTTGTCTGTCTTGTCAACATATAATTCTACTTCTAATTGCTTGAAACAGTTTTGTGAGAGTGTCTTTTCACCGCTCATGTTGTTCTGGACCTTGCTTATTATTAAATTATGACTTATTTGCAGAAACTGTACGAAAAATGGATATTAGGTAGTTTATGAAAAGAAAAGCATTTCTGCTAGTCGAAGTGTAGAAAATGTTTCAGACAAACGATTGAGAATTGAGGTTAAACCAGCACAGACTAATGGGTAGAAAGGGTAAAGCATTTTGTGAACGTCTATTTGCATTGTATCGTCAGGAACCTGTAAACGATAAGCAAAATTTGAACGTTTCCTCATCCTGAGAAAATTTGTGCGGACGTCCAGGGAATGCACTGATTTCAATCTATTTCTTGGGTCATAAAGCGTGGTGTTGTTTGGTTCAATTCTTTTAAGTCACTCAAAAACGATAAATGCCAAAGTTACTAGTTTCCGTGACCTGTATACCAAACGCAGTAGCCTAATCAAAAACCTGTACAATTTTGACGCGTGGTGAACAGCCTAAAATATGAAAAACCAGTAAAGGAGCGTTTTGATATCCAAGCGCGAGGCCCCCAAAACCGCGAGGCCCCGGGCATTTGCCCGGTTTGCCCAATGGTTAATCCGGCCCTGACCTTAAGGTTAGCTAAAGAATTATCGTCACTACTGAAACCAGTTATTGGAAAATCAAAACATCATGTAAGAAACTTTTCAGACTTTGCATCATCTATTGCTCAAGAATTACTCCAAACTGACAAAGTAATGGTCTCATTCGATGTTGTATCTCATTATTCATAAAAGTTCCAATCCAGTTGGCATTAAACATAGCCAACAGTGGCGTACGTAGAAAATTTCCGAGGGGGGCCAAAGTTTCGTCACAATCGTGTGACGTCACAAATAAATTTTAGGGGAAGTGCCGAAGGCACGACCATTCTACGGGATAGGGGGCATGTCCCCGGGACCATTCGAGGGGGTTCCGGGGACATGTCCTCGTTTCCCTCATGAATTTAAAGAAATATTCATAAACTGACGTCATATTTGCTTCATTTGGGGGGCCATGACCCCTTTTGTCCTCCCTGGCTACGCCTATGTTCCAAACTGCAGTAATACATTCGAATTGTAGCAACTGGTCAAAGAAAGTGCAAACACTAGGCAAAAAGTCCTCTGATAACACACCATAAAATTGGCCAAAGTTGCACCTTGCTTTCTAAAGTATAAATCATCATAACTACCTTCAAATAAAAATCATCATAACTACCTTCAGAACCACATGAAATCCACTTCAATATTAAGTTTGGCAAACCATCAAAGCTCCAAAATATTCCTAAACATCAGATTCATAGCTGCTCTGAAAGCATGCGGAGTAACGTACAGCATGCACTGCGAACGCTGGATTTCCGTCCCATTGTGACGCAACTATATAGAATGAGAGCGAAGTCGGAAAGTTTGCAACCCTGGCTAACTGAAAGCATTGTGACGCAGCCGTAAGAAAAAACGCATGCGGGCGCTGGCTGTGGAGACAGAAGTTCCCCCTTAAAAGTCACTAAGGTTCGTAACTACTCGCTTTGCGAACCATGGTGATCTTGACGAGATTTCGCAACTGGGTAGCAGTCATAGATGGAGGAACCGGGGGCCGGGTAGGCACAGGCCCATCCACTTCTGGCAAGCAAATGTGTAAAAATACAAGACTTTGAGATAATTCTGCTAAAAAATTTTCATTATCAGGCCCTGGGCCCCCCACTTTAAAATGGTTCCCTTCACACCAGGCGCTAGGCCCACCCACTTCTATAAAATGTTTCCTCCATCACTGGTAGTAGTCACTGGCATTCGACATTTTGTAAATCGTAATTTATAACATCCGCTGATATTTGAAATCTCGTAATTATTGCGTAACATTCCCACCTCAATTTGGCGCCCCCAAAATGCTGCGCTCGGGGGCAGATGTCCCCCTTGCCTCCCATTAGTTGCGCCACTGCCGAATACTGTTTATACATTTTTTTCTTTTTAGGGTCTGAGGAGGGCCATGGCACAGTGCCCCCCTCCCTACGCTAGTGATAGCCAAGCAACATCTACAATCCAATCCCGAATGCAAACTTGCCAACTACCGACCTAATTAAAGGAATTGAAATTTGCTTAAATTCAATAAATTTTAGTTTTCGTGGAAAACACTACAAACATGATTTTGGAACAGTGGTGGGTTCTCCCGTTTCGTCAGTTGTTTGTAAACCTAGTCATGGAAGAAGTCGAAAAACGCGCTTTGTAAACCTTTGCAGACCTTCCACATTTGTGGAAAAGATACGTAGACGACACATTTGTGATCATTAAAAATCACAGTAGTCCGAGTGTTTCATCCATGTGAACACAATAGAGAGCTCCATCCAATTCACTATGTTAACAAGAGAAAGAAGAACGTCTTTCGTTTTTGGACTTATTGATCAAACGCTCATCAAATCGCCATTTATTGCCAGCAGTCTATCGTAAGCCAACCTATTTAGATTGATACCTCAACTTTAGAAGAGCATCCTACAACAAAAACAATCAGTGGTTAACACTCTTGTCGAACTGACTGAAACACTTCACTCCACAGCCCAGGATCTGAACAGCGAAATGAAGCACATGAAACGGGCTCTCCAGTGAATTTTTATCCCAAATGAATAATTTAAAACAAAAAAAAAGAAACAACACAACGGATTTTCTGGGTTTATGTCTAAAGTTATTTTACCGTACACAACTGACTTGGGAGTCATTGAAAAGAATTCTGGAGAAACATCGTAAACGAACCAACTTCAAACCTACAACTAAACCAAGCAAAATCCTATCTTTGGGAGAAGATATCGTATCTGCCAGCAAATGTCAAGGTGTAGTCTGCGAAATTCCATGCGGGGAATGTGAACACAAATACATTGGAGAAACGAAACGAAGCTTGAGCACTCGACTGAAAGAATACCAAAGGAACAATTTGCCTAAAAATCCAAAAAAACAGCTTTAACGAAACATGCACCTTGAAGTGGTCATGGTTTCGACTGGGATTGTGCCCACGTTTTACATCGCGTAAATAGCTACCATACAAAGCGCATTTTTTGAATCCTTCTATATCAATTTAAAATTTGACACTATGAGTGATAAAAGCGCAAACTTCCCAGCTATTTATCATAATATCTTAAAACATGTGTGAAATTTATCCTTTGCTTGACTTCCTTGAAATTGTCATCATGTTATTGACCGCTTTCGTGTCTGTTGATTTGCTAGTTTACCACTCAGTGTACCTCATTATTGATCGCTATTTACCACTTGATTCACACTATTTGTTGTTTTACTTCACATAGCAAGGTTTCGTGCTTTTTTCTGTGCAGGTTTTACGCTGTTTTGTTGCGTTGTTATACATTGTCACAACCAGGCTTTTCATTTTACACTTCTTATCTTCCACGTTCGCAGTCGCTTACTGTCACTAATTTGCTATAGCGTGATGGTAGGTTTTGCGCTTTTTGTTTTTGTACGTCACACTGCTCATTGTTTTTTGTTATTGGTAAATTGCATGTTATGTGGTTAAAAATATTGCTCTGAGGAAGCCTACTTGAATAGGTGGGCGAAACGTCGGCTAAATAGTAAAAATAATCGCCAGAGAAGATCGAACCTATCTGCTTGCAAAATACTGTTTCTCGCTTAAAAGTAAAAAAAATTGGCCCTCCCGAAAAATTTTGGGCTGGCCACGCCACTGCGTGAGTGGTGTCGTTCTCAGCTCTTGAAACAAGCCTGATGATTGTTGGTATGAGATTTCCTGCCTTCAGCATGGTCTATTTTAACAAACTTGCAAGTGATGCAAAGGTTTTTGGTCGATAAAGTTAAGTTTGCTAAACTAATTAAGCGCAGTGAACCTATGTGCATAGTAAGACTATTGTTGAGTTGGTACAGGCATCAGACCATGCAAGTAAACTGGGGTACCAACTATTCACCTCTTTACTGCAACCAATGGGGTAAGGCAGGAGGGAGTTCTGAGCCCATACTTATTTGGTGTTTACCTGGATGAACTCTCATATCGGCTGGGCTCTGCCAGGGTGGGATGCACTGCGGGAAATAGGGTTGTGAACCATCTAATGTTTGCTGATGATCAGGGATGTACTGTAGTGCTAACAAAAAAGGTGTGGGAACGCATCCAAAAAAGCGCTATTTTAAAACACCTTCCAACGCATTTCAAAGCAAAACGTGAAAAAGGTGTGGGAACACCGTTCCCAAGCGTTCCGTCCCACTACACCCCTGCTGATGATATGTGTATTCAGCCCCAGTGTCAGTGGACTGCAATGTCTTCTGAATATTTGAGATGACTATGCTGCTGAACACGAAATCACTTTTAATTGCAGCAAAACAATTGCTGTTCTTGTTTGCCCAAAAAAGTATAAACAACCTGCCCCATCAAATGTTTTTTAAATGGTGTACGTGTACAATTTTTTCACCAAGTGAAATACCTTGATATATGGATAAATTCATTACTGAAGGATGATGATGCTATTCAGAGACAAGTGAAATCACTATACTGTGCAGCAGTGGCGCAGCCAGGAATTTTGTTCGGGAGGGGCCAGTCACTGACGTCGTCAGGGTTCAATCTTTAGCTATTTTGCACAAAGATCATTTTGATGTTACAGCTCAGTTTCCGGTCTTTTACAACAGGATATAAGTGAAATATCTTCTACCGGTCGGCATCGAACATTTGAAATTTATATTAAGCACCAGCAAAAAATCTGAGCAAGTTTGTGTCGCAGGGGCCATGACCTCTTCGGCCTCATTCTGGCTGCGCTACTGCTGTGCAGCAAACAAACTCAGAGGCACTTTTCATCAGTGCTCTCCTACATTAAAAAATACTCTATTTCGTGCCTATTGCATGCCAATGCATGCTTGCCAATTGTAGAGCAAATGCACACAGGTTTGTATGGAGCGCTTACGTGCTGCGCACAACAATGCCTACCGAATTATGCATTAGGCTACATACCCAGAATTGTAAGTGTTCGCCCACGCCAGGTTACTTTTTTTTTGTTAATTTTGGTGACGGCAGTTGGCGGCAGGCCGAAGCCTGAATTGTGCTTCTTGCCGGGGTGGTTGAGGTGAACGCTTTTGCCCGAGGAGCACTGCGGCAATTCACTCAGTTGCTATGGATCGACCACCCAACCTTCAGGTTACCCATTGTGTCAGAACCTTTGATGCCTTGCTGAGAAACAATTTGTATCGATTGTTTTATACGATGTGCATCTTCATCTAACTTTTTCATTCGATTGCTTCAAATGTCTGATGCTTTTTGCAAATCTTCATTTTTCCTCTCAAAGCTCCTGTGTGATGGAGACCAACTGCAGTAGTTGTAGGTGCATTGTTTCAGTGTTCGCGTCTCATCAGTATTGCTTTTGTGTAGTAAAAAGAAAAAATGTACAGGCTACAGACCAAGCACACAAAAAGTAAGAAGTGCTGTTAAAGTGTTTTGCTCCTCTCAAGGTTGGTCATGTGCAAACACCGATTCTATAATGCGCTGCTCTATGGTTGACCACTATTTGTGCTCTTGTGAATGGCGATACAGTTGTGGTGATGATAAAGTGTTTTGCTCCTCTCAATGTTGGTCATGAGCAAACACCGTTTCTGTAATGCAGACTGCTGTGTGGCGAACCATTTTTTGTGCTCTTGCGTTTGTGATTGCGTCTGTGATATGGACCACGAGTCCGCAATAAATTATTATCACATATTATCAGGGTTTTTTAAAGGAAAATATTAGGTACCCGGTATGGACCTGTAGGAACCCGATTTCTCTGATTCTAGGGACCCGATTTTCTTTGATTCTAGGGACCCGATTCGAGTCCGTAAAACACCTTAAAAAACCCTGATATTATATAATAACTAAATTATTTGAAGCAAAACTGCGAACTTCGAGGCAAAAGTATTAAATCTAGTGAATTTTTTTCAGATCTAGTGAATTTTTTTTGTGAATGTAGTGATTTTTTGCAGAGAAGCCTGTGGCAGCATTGATTTTCCGCTTGTGAACAGGGCTCCCACTGCTGGTTTTTCCACTTAGATCTGCTTTTTTGTTAACCTGGCTGCCTAGGTTTAATTATGAAAAATCGCATTAAATCTGTTTTTTGAAGTGCTAAATTCATCAGCAACTTCGATGTGTTCAATAATATAAAGATGACTTTACATTACAGTGTTTACATGCGCACATCAGTTGAAAAAGTATTTATAGGATGAAGGAGAACCGGTGGCGATTCTTAGGGGTGGCCTGGGTGGGCCATGCAACCCCCACGTTTTTGGTTGGCCCCTGTTTGGCCCCCCAGTTTTGTTCTTAATTTCCCGTTCACGTTCGTTTGGTTGACATATACAGCAGATAACTTTCAGCCAACAAAGTTTTAAATGATAATTTAGAAACCCTCTTGCCTGCATTCAATATTTCCCAAATGCATGATAAGCTGTATTGTTTTTGACGGTCGGGTAATTAGAGTTGTTTACGACGACACACACCAGTGGTTGCTAGGATCCTGAGTGAAATTTAATCAGACCGCAGTCGTGGTAGGCTTGCCAACCATAGGCGTAGCCAGGGAGGGGCCATGGCCCCCCAAAATTTTTAGAAAATATAGTCATTTTGTGCTTTGAGAGGCGTTTTTCCCAAAGTGTTATTCGCCTAAAATCAAGCATTTTGGCCCCTCCCAAATTTTTGGGCTGGCTACGTAACTGTTGCTAACCATCCCGGAATGGCCGGGACAGTCCCGGAATTGACGTCTGGCGTCCCGTGTCCCGGGCTGGGTCACTTTTGTCCGGGAAGTTACTGACAGCTCTTTGTCTTAGCGAGAGTTCATTGATTACTATATTTCCATAAATTAAGATTGATATATCTTTGAAAATTAAATAGTCCTTAATCTGAGAGCTGTGAGTATAACTGTAGACTGTTTGTTGCGACATTTGTAATTGTTACGCTGCAGAGCAGATTAAGCTCTTTGTGATGTAAAAATTTTTCTTTGTGATTCATACGCGAGGCTTGTAGAGACTTTACTGTGTAAAATCGTTCGAACAATTCGTCAGGACCTGAAAGGCAGTTGCTCGTGTTAACTAGAGGTTATTAGGCCAACGCTGCACAATCATCATCTACGACGCGCAGCACGCGCCGTTGCTTTTGATGTCTATAGTGTTCCGCAAGCTTCGGTTGCATTAATCTTGGAATACTTGGTATTAAGGTGTCCCGGAATGGCGAAACAGAAAGTTGGTAACCCTAAGTCGTGGTGTTGAAAAATTCATTTTGAAACTAAGAAACAGTCGCAGAAATGGGAAGATTGATCTTTCGTGCATTTCAGTCAGTGTGAGATGGAACTGGATTATATTATTGTCAGCAGATTGATGCTTGTCCAAGGAGCAAAAGGTTTGCGAAAGCATTAAGAATTGGTTTCAGTTAATTTATCCTGGCTGCAGTATTGCGTTCTGCTGCCTTGTGTATACCACTTCGGAACATCTTACGTTAGCGGTTTGTGACTTCAGTTGTGCTGTAAGTCCACCCGCACATGTCCTGCAACATCGTAGAACTTAGTAAGGATCTATTTTCTGTAACGATTCATGCAGCAATTCTTACCGGTATTTTAGCTCTTTGTCGTAGATGTCAAACATTTCTATAAGAACAATTGAAAGAATTCGCAAATGCATATTCAATCAGTGAAAATGATTTAAAACATGTTGGGAAATATTATGTAAAACAAGCTTTACGCCTGCTGTTATATCTTGCTATCAAGTACACGCACTAAACGCCTATGCACACATAATCGTATCTGCGGCGCTGCTACACTATGTTACTTTAGGTGCAACTGCTGCCGAAACCTCGCTGCTGTTAACTGCATACTGCATTGGATAGTCCTCACCCTATCCACGCTACAGACGGGTATTACAATCATAATAATAGCTGCATAACATGGTGATGGTTGCACCACAATCACAAGATGTCCATAAGCTACCACAAAACGGATTAGTCAGTAGTAACCAATCCGTTAGCAGATGGTTCATTTTTATGTGTGCTATGTAGTAAGAATAGAACGGAACTTAAGAGTTTCGTTCCGTTCTGTTACTCGGCGGTTGGACGTGAGGATCGCTTCATTTCTGACCTCTTCCAAACAGTGTGACTCAAAAAAATAGCGTCGGATCTCAGGAACTTGAAGAAAGGCGTTGCAAGTCACTCATAGCAGGCCCGTAAAGAGCTTGGGACAGCAGGGGGAGAAGAGTTTTCTGAGAGGATCCCAAATTTTTTAAACTATGTCCAATAGTTTTAAACTATTTCCAACACATTTCTCCAGGGGCGGCGAAAAAATTTGCAGAGGTCAATCCCCCCTGCGTCCCTGGTTACGAGCCTGCCTCATAGTAAACCTTTCATTGAAGGTGGTCTTGAGCGTAATGTTTTGGAATAATTGTGAGAGGTAGTGTGTCAGTCAAAATTGATAAAATACTAGAACATACTGCACCAATTCTGATGCTTTCTCATCTTACACAAATTAAAATGAAACTGTTCGAAACCAAATTTTTCTGATTTTGCCAAATTTGGATGAAAACATTTTAAATTGCCCATATTTGATTGAAGCTTTTGTTATTTACCCAAATGTTGCTAATTTTACCGAAATTTAAAAAAGTTGTTATAATTTAATACTTTGTGTATCAAAAATAAAATAAATGGCCAAATACTGAACATTTTTTTCCGAATAATCATCCATTTTCAAGGTTTGGCGATACGATCGCATCCTCAAGTCGCACGCTTATGGTAACATAACAAAATCCTTGAATTTATTCTGCCTCAGGACAGCATCTCCCAACATTCTTTTGCATGTGACTAAAAAGAATCTCAGCCTTGAAGATTTATTTTTTTTCTATTTTCATGCAACAGACACAAAAATGCTTTCACCTGAACTTACTCATGTTGCACAATCTATATACAAGGGCGTACGCAAGGCGGGTTTGGGATTGAACCCCCCCCCCTTGAACTTGATATTTTACAAAAACTTTAATACCCGCGCAAAGGAGATTAAGTGTTTTCGCATACTTTTTGCTTGTTAATTTGTCGACTTATTGCAAATACCACCGAATGAATATGCATGCAAAGTTCAAGGAACATTGTAAATGGGCCAAAAACGAATAGTTAGGTTTTGGTGAGAATCTGGGTTATCGTCTGCATCCAGAAACCATCTCACCACTTTTTACAGACCTTTCGTCCATTAAGTATGTTTAAGATTGTGCTACCCGATTGTTCACTTTATCCGAAACAATCAAGGGTGTACGCAAGGGGGGGTAGGGTTAACCAACCCTTGACCTTGACATTTTACAAAAACTTTATTGTACGCGCAAAGGAGATTGATTAATTGTTTTCGCATATTTTTTGCTTATTAATTTGTCGACATACTGCAAATACCACGGAATGAATTTGCATGCAAAGTTCAAGGAACATTGTAAATGGGTCAAAAACTAATAATTAGGTTTTGGTGGGAATCCGGGTCATCGTCTGCGTCCAGAAACCATCTCACAAATTTTTGCAGACCTTTCGTCCACTGCGCATGTTTAAGATTGTGTTCCACGATAGTTCGCTTTATCCAAAACCATTGTAATCATTTTGTCTTCTAAGGCTGATCAGCGCAAGCGCTGACCCACTGGCTACATTACCAATTTCTGAAGCAAGATAGAACTGTTGCACGAGCTCAAAAGAAGCAGTTGTTAACATAGAAGCATTCGGGCATTTGATAATGTTTCAGCAGGGAAAAAGGAAAACTAAAAATTTGCTGGACTTCTATAAATAACAAAAAATCGAAAGATTTCTTGCGTACTTTATGCGCATTCTCAATTCTTGTGCAGTTTATCAATGTTCGATCTTTCAAACGGGGTTGTGCGTCAGCCAGTCCAGCCACACTTTTTCTATGCTCGACTGCTCGTATTCGACAAGACATTATAGCCAGGCTTGTCCATGGGAATGTCATTCCTATGGGAAGCCCATTGGAAACGTCCCTTGGGATGGGACAGCACACATTTGTATTTCCCATGAGACTCAGAAATAGAATGAGAGTGTCAGAATGTTATTGAATTGTCATACTTAGACTATACTTCTGAATTTTAAAGTCAATAAATTTTGTCGTTTTGCATGTCTCTTTGCACATGTAGTCCTACGGTATTTAGTAGATACTAAACCTAAACTTTCATAAATTTAATAATTTTAATTGCATTGTATTCAATATTAATATTATAATAATGTAGTGGGAATCCCATGGGATGGGACAGGCATAAATTGCTATGGGATGGGATAGATAAATATGTCCCATGGACAACCCTGATTATAGCGCAGTCGCATTTTGTAGTTGCAAATTGCGCTGACGCATTGATGAGTGTGTTTTACTCCCCTGTTTTAGCGCGCAGCCTGATATTTTTGCAGTTATGAGCTGCTGTGTCGTAGCATTGAGCGTATTTTCTTCCGATATCTTAACTTGGAGCGCTAATAGTTTATATTCAGTGCAATGACACATAAAATAAGGGCAGTGGATGTAGAAAAATATGCATATTATGTCAACAAACTTCGCTTGGAAACATGAATATGACGTCAAATTGTGACGTCACAAATAGCGCACACCAAACACAAATGACCACCATATGCCACTGAATTAAAACCCCACATGAAAATTTTCTGCGTACGCCACTGTGTATGTATGCTTGTTGTGTTGGGTTGTTCACAGACAGTAGGGGCGTAACGAGGGGGCAAGAGGGGCACAGTTGCCTGGGCGCTGAATCACTGCGGGGGGTGCCGAAAAGTCCCAACAATGTCGCAAGTACTTTCTTCATCAGCACATTTGCTTCCAAAAGACCTTAGGAACGAGAATGGGGCGTCAAATTGTTTCCTGCCCTGAGCGCCATCTAACCTCGCTACGCCCCTGACGGGCAGTGCTTTTGGCAGCTGCTGTTGCTTCACTCTTCTTGTGTCTTATTTTCACCCTCGAACATACACAATTTATCAGTACATATAGGCGTGAACATTTTCTGCCTCGTGGTGACACTCAACCAATAGTACAGGTAGTTTGTCTTTGCTTTTTTAGCATCGTGTTCTTTTTTCCTCATCGCTTGAGCGAGTTCTTATCCATTGCTAGGCCGAAATAGATCTCGGGGCAGGTGTTGATCAGCCATTCAAATTTCTCGTCGTCCAGGACCATCAGGCCATGCAGTCCATGGGGAGATCGATGCATTGGATAGCAGAGGATAACATGGTCAACGGTCTGTTCTGCTGCGCCACACTCACAAGCCGCAGAAGAGACGGTGTGGCTCCTTTGCGACGAAGCTCAGCAGGTTGGGTGCCAGCGAAGGTAGGAAGGTTGTCCGCTGGTGCAGGTCTCCAGTGCAGTCACAATATTTGTCTTCATGTGTTCACTGCACGAAAAATTGTTTCTTTCTCTCTAAAAATTGGACCAACAGCGATTTCGACCAACCGATCTTTCGTCAAACCAAACCGTCAGCACCAGTCTGCCTCACTCAAAAACAACTCTCCAAGTGTAAACATTCCCAGTTTATTATGAATTTGAATGTATTCTTGTGTTGTGAGGATCGTTTGATGCACTTTCGTGTAATATGTTTGATTTTTTTGATCGTTCTGTATTTTTGTGACGGTTATGCATTTTAAAATATGTGTCAAGCAAATGCATAAACCTATTTGAAGTTACTCAGCTGTTTTCTACCTTATATGCAAATACAGGGCCGGATGAACGCGAGGCCCCGGGCAAAGTCGTGACCGCGAGGCCCCCTAAATGCTTAGCACAACTGCGTAGCGTTTCACATGCAGGTCAGAAAAAGACCTTTCCAGAAGAGTTTTTGGCAAAAACCTGCAAGTAAATTCGTGAACAAACATACATGATGTCACCTAGCTGTCTGTCTAACTAAACTAAGCCAAGCTCTCTAGAAAACCATGCAGCTACATTTACTGAACAGTAATTAAAGCAACTTCTGGCCTTCTGGCTTGTTTTAGTCCTAAAGTGACCACGAGGTAAGCGAATTCAAGCACGCTAAATGAAACGACACGATTGTGTTCAAACAATGCGTTTTCTTGAAAAAATGCGCTTTTTGGTCCACCCGGTTGTCTATAGGTTTCATTATGAAAAATCGCGTTAAATTTATTTTTTATTTTTGAACTGATAAATTCATCAGCAACTTCAATGTTTCAGTAATATAAACAAAACTTTATGTTGCAGTGTTTACATACGCACATCAGGTGAGAAAGTACGCACATCGGATGAAGCAGGAAGTGTTCAATAGGTTTCATACCTTCATACGAGATCATTGTCAGGGTTATATACAGTATAATGGTATTGTCTCTAATGCCAATTGATTGAAGAAACTGGTGAAACAAGGGTTAGGACTGATTCTTTAAATTTCGATGTTTCCCTGTGCATACAAATTAACAAACAAATTTCAATTAGAGGAAGAAGGCATTGGAATTATATTTTTGTGGGAGTTTAGATCCCGTTGCAGTTCAAGATTACACAAAATTTCCTAGTTTAATAACAATTGTATTACTACAATTGGTGAGAGATATCATCAATGGATAGTATGTTACCAGCGTTATGAAATATGTCTTGAGCAACAAAAAGGTCGTCCAAATGTTAGTGTTTGTGGTTGCGGTACAGAAGAAATTTGGAAGAGGAACTACTGTATAATTAAATCAGTATTCGATTATCGTTTCAATTCAAATAAACCCACTCATATGTTTTTGTTCACAACCCAAGCTTTTTGGGTTTTTATTGTACGAATATGTTTTTTTGGTGTGCAATCTGGGTTTATTTGAAATCACTGAATGGAAGCCCTGCATGTGGCTGTTGAACACAAACATCTTGGCAGGTTTTGCAGCGAGACAGTGACACTGCTGATAGCGGTAAGCCTCGCATAGTTTTATACTGTGTGAAAAGAAGCATGAGTAAATCTGTAGCAGTGCTTCCACAAGTTTGAAAAATCCATTGTTAGTGTGAGACTGCGATCAACGTGCCCGAGTGAGTAGCTTAATCACACGACTCTTTTGAAGTCTTCTTTTCACGCTATTTTGAAGTCTTCTTTTCACGCAATACTCTTTTATATGCAGATGATATCAATCTGCATATTTCGGGGAAAAACCACGAAATCTTAGAAAAAACAGTTAACCATGAGCTCAAAAAAATCGATCACTGGGTTCATGCTAACAAATTATGTATCAATTATTCCAAAAGCAATTTCATGCACATGAACAACCATAAAAATATCAATTTTTCAGTGTCAATTAATCATCACCCAATATCAAAACAAAGCAGCTTAAAATATCTTGGCGTTATACTTGATGATAAACTTAATTGGAAGCCTCAAATTCAAAATTTGGTAATACAGCTCTCCAAATCATGTGGAATGTTGTTCAAACTAAAACACTATACCAACATTTCAGTGCTCAAATCTGGTTATTTCGCTCTTTTCCATTCCTACTTAACTTACTCAACACTTAACTGGGGAAAGGCCAACAAGACGACTTTACTCCCTTTAATTAGATTGCAAAATAAATGTAGCAGAACAATTACATTGTTCTCTACATGTCAAAGAACTTAAAGTCACAACAACAGAACTTGAAAGACAAGCTTGAGACTAAAGTAGGAAAACTACCAAACAACTGCTAGATTGAGCAGTTACTGGAAGGCTGCTGTACAGCTACTGAAAGGCTGAAAATACAGCGATTTCAATCAAAGAAATTCGAAAACAATGAAGCATGAAGAATGTCAACAATAAGCCAAGGTTCACAATGAAAGAAAAGATGAAAATACAGTGAATTTAACTAAGGAAACCCGGAGACCAAGAATTGCGAAGAACGCCGGAAGTAAATGCGACCTGCTGGATC
>Ga0210059_1006512_pt1 | contig 18702 bp, 3 predicted proteins | sample Ectturendosymbi2_FD_188042 | JGI IMG/M metagenome (GOLD analysis project Ga0210059, IMG submission 188042) | Ecteinascidia turbinata endosymbiont from Florida, USA - Sample 2 (SPAdes) (version 2) | ecosystem: Host-associated > Tunicates > Ascidians > Unclassified | place: Key West, Florida... | reverse complement strand
CCCTAAACCTAAAACCCTAAACCTAAAACCCTAAACCTAAAACCCTAAACCTAAAACCCTAAACCTAAAACCCTAAACCTAAAACCCTAAACCTAAAACCCTAAACCTAAAACCCTAAACCTAAAATCCTAAACCTAAAACCCTAAACCTAAAACCCGCACCAAAATTCTACACTCAAAACTGTATATAATCTTAGCATGTTGGAAGCCGGTGTACGAGAATGTCATACTTTGAATTCACACATTTAGCTACTATTTTTGCGCTACTTTGCACCTCCATGACTCGCCAGTTGAAAGTGTTAGAGAGCTATTCAAACCTTTAAAAGATTTGGTGAGTCTTCTAGTTTGCAATAAAAAAAAAATTTAGGTTTTGGTTGCCAGCTACCTTGCAGTTGACTGTATGTAGCTGGCTGCCTAGACACTTTTATGTATATTTTAACTGATTTAGATTGTGTTTCCTGTTTTCATATTGCATTAATTTATGTATGTTTGTTAGAGCTCGACTGATAAGGTTTTTTTGGGCTGATACCGATGTTTTTCCATTTTCATTGCCGATATCTGATGCTGATACCTATATTTTCGTATTACTCAAGCAGTATCTATTTTGCCTTGTGAGGCAAAATAACCACTCCTGGGGCTATTTTGCCTTGAGCCAAACATTTTCAAACTACAGCTGAAAGACATTACAGTGCATATTTTCCTTCAGGCCACATGAACAAAGAAAATGATTTCACAAGTTACAATTATTTTATGAGGCAAGATATATACTCCTGTTATGCCTTGTGAAGCAAAATATACACTCCTGGAGCTATTTTGCCACCAGCCAAACATGATTGGCTGAACTGGTCACATGACAAGTTTGGACAGCGTGACTGTCTCAGTTGACTGTGACATCTGTAAATGGGTCAGTCTGATGGACAAGCAATGTTATGCTTTCAGTGCTGGCAAGCTGTTAGCAGCTTCTTCCATGCATTGTGTGAGCTGTAGGCTAAACCTAAACCCTTGTTTCTTTACGTATTGTACTTGTCACGTGACCACTTCAACCAGCTGTGTTTGACTAAAAGGATGGTTTAATCCGTTGTGCCTACTGCAGTCCATAGCAATTTCTAGGACTCACAGTAATCCAACTCCAAATAAAAAAATGCACAAACAGCACACATGTGTTGCGTATAAGTGGGCTTACTACTTGTGTAGACATCTGTGCTTACGTTCAGATGTCATTTAGTAAAAAAATGTGCGATGCATTAAAACCATCACCTCACTGCGATGAAGAAGTGTACAACATCGAATTCTGCGCAAACCTGGGTCCTGCTCGCTCTTGACGTAGGCACTTTTTTGATGCACTCTGAATGCAAGACTGTCGTCGAGCCTAGAGAGACTTTGTTAAAACAGCCAACCAACACAACAGCGCGTAACCTAGTCTGTTTGCAGACAATCATGTGTTTACTGTGCTGAAACCTACGAGCGAATGTTACGTCATAGAGCGTTTCATTGGGACTGTTGCACTACGGTCTATATGCGTGAAGGCTCTGTGCGCTAGGATCAGGACAGAGCATTTGTGTTAATCAATCAGGGTCAGAGACAAAGTAGCAACTTGGGTTTCTGAACGCTCCATGCAGAGGAACAGCACAACACTTTTATGAGCAAATATTGCTGATATATATCGGTGGAATTTTGCCGATACGATACATTGGCAACATCGTCATATCGGCCGATATATATCGGTGTGCAGATACATCGGTCGAGCTCTAATGTTTATTTCCCAATTGTAGCTGGTGTATCAAAAGCAATTGCTGTAATCACCACATTTTTTAAATTTATTTGTTTGTGAGCAGACATGAAGTCCATAGTATAAGCACACACACTCTGCATAATGCAGGTCGATAAAAACAGTCAAAACATAATATTTTACAAGACATTGGAGCTGGCGTAATCACAGAGTTACAGACACTTTTTGCAACTGCGTTGAAGGCAGAACCACAGGGTTACAGACACATTCTTAACACTATTGTTAGCTAACACGTAACACTTGTTACAACACTGCTGCAGATTAGTGCACCAATCCCTAAACTGGTCGAGTCCAAGTAAAATGCGTATGACATGACGCGCCATCAATCAAACACACACTGCAATGTTCAAGCACTCATTCACAAAGTAAAATGCGATTATAGTGTTCAAAGAATAGGGACAAATACAGAGAATCTGATTGCATCAAAGCATGCAACCAAATGTTGTTTTTTGGTCTAAATTAAATTTATTTGTTGGTTTAAACCAAAAACTTGTGATAATGATTGCATGGTTATATAATCAATATCTAGTGTGTTTCTATGATATCTATTATTGCATCGTTTGATTTTTTCTTTTGTTTTGCATTACAAATACTATCAAAAGTTTAGAATAAGCTTAAGTAATAGGGCCTAAAATCTAAAGTTTAAACAGGAATAAAGCTGCAATAGTATGGGATATATGCCTTGAGAATAGCTGACTGTTTTGAAACAGTTGAAATCATGATCTTATCAGATTGGCTCAAACCAAGCTTTGAGCAGAAACCAAGATAGCATGGATCCAAACGTTTTTGTGGCAAGCATTGAAGTAACCCACTAATTTCATCACAGCATGTTGAAATCTTACTTAGATACATCAAGTCACAACTCATCAAAATTAGCTTCACAATAGAATGTCATGTACACATTTATGAAGCTTAGAGGAGTTGAGTTTAAACATAACTTTAGTCCAATGATACTTTTGTTTTGGCTCATGAATTTTTTTGCTCCATGAAATTGCTGTCCTATCATAGGGGCTGACATTTGTTATGCCTTGTGTGTTGACCATTTTAGCTGTTCCACATGTGAAGTGGTCATCACTGATGTTTATCAGCTTATAACATCAGTGATGTTTATCAGCATCACTGATGTTTATCAGCCATGTCAAGTGATCCAGAGCTATATGAATGACCGCAAGCAAAATCTATGAAATTTCATAAGCAGATAGATGTCATCATTCTGATTTCAAAACATTTCGAAGTTTTCAAATCGGACCAGTTTATAAAAAATTATTGCTGGCTAAAATTTGCAGTAATCCCTTTTAATTTTTGCCTGTACTTCAGTGGATTCAGTGCTATGGCTAAAGAAAACCTTCAGTGCTATGGCTAAAGAAAACCTTCAGTGCTATGGCTAAAGAAAATCTTTTCCATTCTGTGAATATTTTTAATTGGAATTTTGCAGGAAAATGTGTTTAACAAAAATCAATCATTGGTACTTTCTTTATGGCGTTTGAACTTAACCAAATAGGCATCATGTAGGACATAGTTTTTGTGTGCACTCACGCATATTGCATGACCATATTTCAATTGCTTGTTGCTTGGAAACGTCAGCAGATGTGAAGTTCATTATTGTTTCATTTGAAAGCTAGAGAATAAAAGATTTTTTGTATGAGGAAATCTTTGCTTAATTACCTACTTAGTATAGGTTTTACCATTTTAAGTACCCAAGATATTAGTGAATATAATTCATATATGAACTAGAGCACACTGTAATAGTATGATTTCTAGCCTAAACTATCTGCAAAAACCTTAAGAGTTTATGTTCTTCAGTTTGACATAATACAACTTCAACTATATTCTCATAGTAGATTCAAAAGTTTTTTTATTCAACGGCATTCATTGTATACTGACAAAAATTGAGATTTTATTAGCCTTCTTTCATAATTTTATTATTTTCTGTTAAGTGTCTCCCATTGATGAGATTCCTACCAAAATGTAAAAAAATAATTCAAAAAATTTCTATGAAAACCAGGGTTGATTGATTTCAATTGAAGCGATTTAAATCAAACAATAAAATTCAAAAAAATCAAGCAAAAAATCATATGCAGTTTTAAAGCTTTCTGTGATTTCTATAACATACTTAATTAACATTGTAATAGGTTTTCACTTATGTTATTAAAAAAGGCTGAATTCTTATGACAACATAGGCCAAAAGCAAGTAAAGTTTTGTCAACCATGGCTTCTGTGAGGCCACAGATTCTATGTCAACTAATTCCAAAAATGAGATGTCGACTAAAACCACTAACCCTTGAAAACTCAGAGGTCACAAGTTTGAAAATGTAGAGTGGCATAAAGTGAAAGTTGCATTCAAATTCCATCAAACATGTAGGCTGTTGGCTGTAGACATTATAGTTACTGAACATATTTTTGATTGATAATAACAGATACATTATTATTACAGCTTTTGCTGCTTTATGCATGTGCCATGAGTGTCAATGAATTTTTTAAACTGGTAGTTCAGAGTATTGTCATTTCCATAAAAGTTTCGTGTTGTGTACCAGTATTATTGTGATGAACTGATGTGCATTAAGGGATATTGCGAAAGCACAAAGAAAGCTTGAATGAAAGTTAAGCTGTTTCTAGTTGCTGTACTTAAATTTGACAAAGCACAAAAAATGTACGGTAAAATAAGTTCTTCAGAATTAAAACTTACTAAGGTAGGTGGCCAACCCTGCACATAGCATCAAAAAAATTGTGTATAAAAAATTGTGTGTATATGCTTTCATGGAGCTTATAATACCAACTCCTAGAAAAATTGGCTTAATTGTGTGGAGCTGTCTGGCAAGAAATCCATTAAACGCAACACAGCCATAAGCCAGAAAGTGGTGTCTTTGCTTCAAGAACAATGCAGTACTGTTTTGAGTTGCAACTGTTGTGCATTAAGAGGTGGAGGCTAACAGTAGTGGTGTCTCATTACTGCATTACAGAAACCTGGGGTTTGTCTGTAATGGAATGGCCTATATGAAAGGTTTACCATTGTTTCTTTAATTGCAAGCCTATTGATTTCTGCTGATTGATATTCATCAACTGATGGCTTACATTGTTGAAGTTGACAGCAGCTTAGGAAACGTAAAGCAAATGTTCTACAAGGAATTTTAGCATAAATTTTCTTAATTCTTTCACATATTTCAGAATGGTTTTAATAAAAACAAAAAATTATTAACTCTTCTGTGTCTAGTGAGTTTTGAGGATTTCGTGCCAAAAAAAAATGGATCACACGTGGCTTTGTGCAAGTGTAACTCTGGCCCTGAAAGCGGTAGAGAGCTGTTCAAAGGCTCAAAAGACTCAGCATGCCTTCTAGACTGTTCTCGAAAAAAATTTGTTTGGTTGGGGGAGCGGATTTTTTGTGAGTGACATAAGTAGAGGACTTTAGGCTACCTGGCCCTGGGCCCAAACCTTTAGATGTTAGTATTTTGCTGAATTTTGTTTTGGAAACTAGGCTAAAATCCAAGTCTTTTGATACTTTTGATGGCGATGACTTGTTGGGGTTTCTGGTTCAAAAGTTATGATCTAAAGTAAACAAAATATTTGATTAATTAGGTAAGTAATTAATTTGTTTATTTTAGATCATAACTTTTGAACCAGAAATGCTAGAAAGTTGATGAAAGGCTTAAAAGACTTGGACTCGAGCCGAGTTTCCAGTGACAACTTCAGTGAAATACTTTGGTCTAAGTGGTTGGGCCTTAGACCAGGTAACATGAGCCAAAATGGCCCAAAAACTACTTCACTTACGACATCACTCACAAAAAATCCACAACCCCCAACCAAAAATTTTTTTTAGTGCAGGCTAGAAGACTTGCCAAATCTTCTAAGGGTTTGAACAACTCTCTAGCGCAATCGGTGGAGGAGCTATGGTGTTGGTAAGGCAACCGAAAACTGTTGGTTTTAGGCCGATTTCTAGGTACGACATATTTGTAGACCGGCTGTCACGATGTTAGGGGTTTTAGCATACTGTATACTGTATTGTTAATATTTTTTGGATATATACTGGTACATAAAGTTATAATTCTTTTGACTCACATACTAAGTCTGGTCTTAGGCATGAGACAAAAAGTATATACCTCTGGGTTCTGAGCTGCCTTGTGAGTGGAAGTACTGATTTTGCCAATTGGGGTTGGTTTTCTTCCTACTTACTGTCATCCTTTCACCATCCACCGTTTCTTGTTTGTGCTTCTTGCTTTCACTAGATGCTATGCAGGATTTGGCTGGATTTACTGCTAGGATCTGTTTTTCTCTGCTATTGAAGATGTAAGACTTTGCTGAGTGTGATCTTTGTAGGTCTGCCATAGACAGCAGGCTTTTCTGTTACAATTTCTGCATATGTTTTCGTGAATTTGGCCTGATTAAAAGTGTCAGCTGGACTTCCTTTCTGGTTCCTTTTATCATGCAAGTGCTGTTTTGCATGGAAAGTTATTTGTCATACTCAGTGGTATTATTTACTACCATTGCTGCAAGCTCTTCAGTTAACACTTTGACACCTGGGTTAATTCAAGCGGTTTGCAAAAAACAGCTGGATCAAACATGGCTTTGTGCGGGAATATCTCCGCTCCGGTACGGGTTATAGACCCGGTTGAAGTGTCAAAAGACGTGGCAAGTCTTGTAGTTTGCACTTAAAAAATTTTTTTGCTGGGGGGTGTGGGTTTTTTGTGAGTGACATCATAAGTGGAGGACTTTTGGCCAACTTCGCCTGGCCCTGGGCGCCAACCGTTAGATGGCAGTATTTCGCTGAAGTTTTTATTGGATTTTAGGCTACAATCCAAGTCTTTTGATACTTTGGATGACCTGCTGGGGTTTCGGGTTCAAAAGTTATTATCCAAGTTCATGAAAATTTTAGACTTATTAGTTAATCAGATAATTAATTAATTTTTTTATTTAAGATCATAACTTTTGAACCAGAAATGCTAGAAAGTCGATTAAAGGCTCAAAAGACTCGGAATTGAGCCTAGTTTCCAATGAAAACTTCAGCGAAATATTTTGGCCTAGTGGTTGGGGCCTAGGCCAGGTAACATGAGCCAAAATGGCCCAAAAACTGCTTCACTTATGACGTCACTCACAAAAAAACTGTACCCCCCAACCAAAAATTTTTTTTTCGAGTGCTGTCTAGAAGACTGGTCGATTCGTTTGAGCCATTGGACAGTTCTTTGGCACAATCGGCGGAGGAGCTAGGGTGTTGGTAAGGCAACTGACAACTGCTAGTTTTAGGCCGATTTCAAAGTACGAATGTATCGTACCCTGGTTCTCAAAGTGTTAATTGATTCATTTTTACTTTCTATTTTGGACTCTTCCAGGACTTGTTCCATTTTATCCTTTTAGTTATTTTTTATCTACCTTCACTTGTTACAGGTGTCCATAGAAAGTAGCAGCATGAATTTCATATATCAAAAGGAGGGAATTGTGTGCTCTCTATCACCAGTGCCAGTTTGCGCTTGCGGTTTGAACCATTATACTATGTAAACATCATGTATTGTTTGATTCTCTGTTGCATAAGGGTTCTTTTTAATAGAGGCAGTTAAAATGTCATTGTTTATATACTGTGACGCTTACACATATTGTGCATTTGGAACAAACCCAACTCAGAAGCATGTCAAATTGACGACAGAACTTTTCATCAAGGTTTTAGATGGATTCATGTTATGAACAAGTTTCTTGTCATACCTTTTGTACAAACCTATTTTAGTTCTTGTATTTCTTTTTACAGGCACTGTGTGCATTGTATATCTTGTACTGTGATTTAAAAAAAATTTTAAGCATCTATGACTTTTGTTTTTTGCTTTTTATGAATTATATTTGGTGTATTAAAATTGTGAAAACTAATAATATGAAAACTTGAGCTTGATGTGTGTATTTTCAGATTTTTCTGAGGTGCTGCTATCACTTAAGCTGCTATTACCACAATGTCTCAGCAATTTACATATGATGAGAAGGGCTCCACATTTTTGTATTTTCTTCTTTCTTTTTTTGCAATGCTGCTCATTCCACTGTCTTACATGATGTGGCCAAAAACTCTTAAAGATGAAGAGAAAGAGTTGCGAAACCAGGTCCCAATTCATGGAAAAAGCAAGTGGTTCAAGCACAAGCAAGAAGAACTACGAAAAAAGAAATCCAAGCCTAGTTTGCGAAAATTCATACTTGTTTTGGCCTGGGTTGGATTTTTTTGGCTAACATATAAAGTTTCAAACATCGAAAATGATTTTGTGGAATACAATCCTTATGAAGTACTAGGTGTTAGTGAGGGTGTTACTACTGGTGAGTTGAAAAAACGTTATCGACAATTAGCTCGAGAAAATCACCCTGATCAGGGTGGAGATCCTGAGAAATTTATGATGATTCGAAAAGCTTTTGATGCTTTGACTGATGAGGAGACTCGAAGAAATTGGGAAGAATATGGTGATCCAGATGGCCCCCAAGCAATGCAGCTTGGAATTGCTTTACCCAAATGGATTGTGGAATCACAAAATTCAGTCTTCATTCTAGGCATATATATCTTTCTTTTTATGATAGCCTTGCCTGTGATTGTAGGAATGTGGTGGAATCGTTCGATTAAGTATAGCAAGGAACAAGTCTTGCTAGACACTACACAATTATATTATTACTTCATAAACAGAACACCTAACATGAACTTAAAGCGAGCTTTGCTTGTCATGACTGGTTCGTTTGAGTTCAGCCGAGACCATAATGCGCAAGTTCGAGCTCCTTCCCCAAAGGACAATGAAGAAATACCCGAACTCCTGAATATTCTTGAATCTAATTTCAATTATGTTGAAAATATGAAGGACCGTCCTTTCAACTTTCCCTACAGTGTAAAAGCTCGAATACTTATCTACAGTCATTTGCACAGACTTGATGTGGCATCAGCCACATTGCAGCTGGACATAGATTACATTTTAAGAAAAGCCCCTTTGCTGATACAAGAGATGGTCAACTGCATTGCTCAGTTGACCACCATGGCTCATTGGAATAAGGCAGCAATGCCACGCTTGGAAACTTTAGAAAATGTTATGAAACTCTCACCAATGATGGTCCAAGGCTTAAGAGAAACAAAGTCGCCTCTGCTCCAGCTGCCATATTTTAACGATGACTTTGTGAAATATTGTTATTCAAACAAAAAGCACTCAGTAAGAAACCTGCGCTGTCTTGCAGAAATGCGGGAACCTGATAGAAGGCAAATGCTGCGTCGCATGGGTGATGAAGAGTATGAAACAATGTTGACTGTGCTAAGGAGCTTCCCAATTGTGGATTTAAATGCGGCCACTCATGTTATTGATGATGAAGAGTCTCATGTTATCACTGCTGGTGCAATTGTTACAGTTACAGTAACTATGGCTCGAAAATGCCTGGGAGACCTTCAAGAGTTGGAGCCTGTTCAAAGCATTGAAACCTTTGCCCAAGTGGAAGAGGATCATGAAGAAGTGCAAGAGAAGCAGTCAAAACAGAAAGTATGGGAGAAACAAAACAAAAAGAAAAAGAATCTTAGAAAGAAAAAGCCAGCTAAAAGTAGTGCAGCCAAAAAAGGTATGAAAAAGGCTGAAAAACCTGCTGTTGAGGATAGCAGTAGTTCTGTTCCAGAAGTTGAATCAAAAAAGACCAAAAAAGAAGAAAACGATTCATCAATGAGTGACTCTGGGGGCAGTGACAGCGAGCAAGATGCTGTAATGCAACAAGAAGATGACGAGCAGGATGAAGAAGAATGGAAAGCAATGCAAGCAACATTTAGGCGTAAAGAAAAAGCAGCACTCTCTGTTCCTGATCGAAGGACATTCTCAGTTTATGCTCCTTGTCTTCCAGTGGAGAAGCAAGAGTGGTGGTGGCTGTATGTCTGCGACAGAAAACGTCATGCCCTCATGACTTCACCTGTAATGGTTTGCAATTTGAGAGACACTGAAGAAATAGAATTAAAATTTCCTGCACCACAGAAGCCTGGTCGTTACACGTATTCTGTTTGGCTGCGATCTGATTCATACTTTGACTGCGACCAGAAATTTGAATTGAAACTAGATGTGAAAGAAGCCAAACCTGTGGTAGAAGACCATCCACAGTGGGATATTCCTGAAGATGAGGAAGAAGGTACTGCTGCTGTGAGTGAAGATGAAGGGATCTCATCGGAAGACCAGGAATCTGATGACGAGGATTAAGTTTGTGGAGGTTGGTGTATCTTGCAGTTGGTTTTATTTAAACTTTCTTGTAAGAATCAGGCTGGGAAATTTATTGAGCAGCCATGCTTTTATGTAACAAACACTCAGCGGGAAATTATTTAACATAAAGGTTTTGAAAAGGATTTAATCCGGCATATGCACAAAGCTTCACACTGTGGCAGCAAGCAACAATGAGTTCACATGCCATGATCATTCTATTATTGCTTGTTCGCGCCACATATATGTATGGTGTTGTTCTTCACGCACATCCCGTTCGTGGTGAATCACACAATCAACGCAACACCACCGGAGAGGTTGCAACAGTAGTATTGACCTTCAGAATAATGCATCCACTGTGTCATGCTCAAATCTTACAGCTCCGAGCTGTTTTTGCATTTGTCCAAAATAGCTTACAAGTGTCTGTCGTTTTTTCGTTTTCGGAAATTTTTTTGTTCATCGAAAAAGGCGTCATGACTAAATTGACTTAATCTTTTTTCGGTCAATGACAAGCAAGTGGCTGAAACAAAACAGACTCCGAGTGAACTGCTTATCAAAAACATCAGGGTGTGGAATGTCGTTGCACTGTTTTCTGAAGGTGTATAGAATGCATCTTCGTATGTCTTGCATGCTGCGCGACATTTTCAACATAACTTGTGGCAAAGTCATGTAGCAGCAAAGCTTATGCAGGCCGGTCAAATTCTATCCAATGAACCGGACTGTGCAATTAAGTACGTGTAGTTTTAATGCGTTTATTTTACAACGGCGTTTATAACTTTAAACCGTTTTGTTTGGCGAAGTGACATCTAATTCGAAAACAGCTTCGAACGTTTGTCCAGTAATGTGCTTTGCGCTTTTCGTTTGCTGAAAAATGCGCTTTGATTGCTTCCTTTCTATTAAACCAGGCCTGCACAACATACGGCCCGCGGGCAGCATGTCGCCCGCGAGAGCTTTCTCAATTGAGCGTTGTTGTAAAAGTCCGACTTCGGATACCGGTAATTGTGGTTTCAGAATTTCTTCCAAACTACAACGAACTAGACTTTTGCGGCCCGCGGCAAATTCGTGTTGATCAAATTGGCCCTTCGAGCTTTCTGAGTTGTGCAGGCCTGTATTAAACAGTCAAGCAGTGCTTCATTTGCCGTATGCCCTACTCATTGTTGCAGGCTCGATGCACTTCCCACTCGTCCAGGCTTGACACAACGACAAGAGCGCAGGCCGCGATTCAGGCCCCGACGCTTGCTCAAAAGATTGCCAACTTTTGCTGGCGTGGGTTTCCGTGTTTAGGATATAGAGCTGGCTGCTGTTTTAAACGGGTTTTGATTCTGCAATGGCTGTGTATTTTGTGGTTTTTTTTCACGTGTGTGAAATGCGGTTTTTCAGGCATCAGTCGTAATATTTTTGTGCACAAGTGCAATGCCAATGAGTTTACTATTCGTGAAAATGTTCGTGTGTTATAAATGTCTCGGTTCCAAGGGCGAAAATTCAACTAAAGCTGCTTGTATCCACTTCTATCTGCTAAGCTGGCCTCCGCGTCAAATCAGTCACAAATGCCCCTGCTACTCCGTCCTAATCACAAACGCTGCTATTCCGTCAAACACTTCGATTGTTGCGCATGAGCGCATTACAAAAGATCGGACGCAATTTCTTGGCTCATTAAAAAAATGTGACACATGTTTAGAAGTCTTTGTCGTTGAAGGCGTGTTGTAGTCTTCAAATGGCAAATTAGGCAGAACAAAAACGATGAAGTCTTTAAACGTCGCTCGTTCATTGTATTGTACCCTGGACTTGGTTTACTTGTCCCATGCACAGCTAACTATAGCAGCATGTATTTGTACAGTTTAAAATGCCTGTTTGTTGAAAGTGTGTTGGACCGGCACACGTGTTGTTGAAGTGTGTCGGAACGACACGTGTAGAAGACAGTTCAATTCATTTTAGTCACTAAGATTACCTTTAACAAGTTTTTTCAGATATATGTTGATACCTGGTGTGTCTCGTATTTAAAGATGGCTTTGCCATTTGCCAGGTTCTTTGCGACCAGTCTTATGCGCGTGTGCCCATACTGTAAGATGCGAATGATTGCATCCTATTTTTTTTCAATGTGGGCTTGGCACACCGTAAAGCGATTGCGGACACCGCAGAGTGATTTCCTCCGGAAGGAAAGAGCACACTTAGAAGAAAGACTTTTTATGTTGTTTGATTTAATTGCACACAATCAAAAAAAGCCGACTCCATGCTAATGTCTAACAATAGACTCTGCCAGATACGTGTGTTTTTGTTTGGCAGAAGTTTTAATGATCTGCACAATTTTGAAAAGCTAAGCTTTTCTTTAAATATCAGAAATCCGTGAACGCCCTCCCCCCGGTAAACAGTTTTTCGTTCTTTTCTGCTCGCGCGTATAGACACGTGTGTGTGTGTGTGAGGAGATTGTCACCTGTACTTTTGCTTGCATTGTTGTTGACCACGACCATTACGCTGTTCCGCACTGTTGTCACTAAAACCTGGCTGCAAATACTGTTGGCCGACTCGTGCCGGGGCGTACGAAAACGCTTTCTAGGAGCGCTTTGAGCCCATTCTGCCGTCTTTCCTTTGCTGAGCTATGTACGTCACCCTCAGCATCTGTTTCAGTGACGTTCCCACCTCCACCACCGCTTGGTTCGTTGTGACGTAAACGTTTGCCGCAAATTTTTGACCTGTGTGGTGCATAAGATAAATTTACAGTATGTTGATCTGTAGTGTGTTGTACAAAATAAATTAAACCTTTTCTAACTGAAAGTGCGCCACAGCACCACTGCTTTGATTGTTTTTGGCACGTTCAAACGTCCCCCCACCTCCCCCCTGTACGAAACACCCTCGCGTTACGCACACTCACGTGGTTTTGGTTGACACACGCCACTGAAAAAGCGTGCGCACCGAGTGCGCATTGATAGTCACACGATTCTGAGTAAAAGAGCCACTTTCTTTAAGAGGCAGGCCCGTGGCCAGGTTTTAAGGTTTGGCGAGGCGAAATACATTTTTAGGGGACAAGATTTTTGTTTTCATTGCAACAATTTTCTTGGCACAACACAATTTGGGAGGGGGCACGACTGCCGAATTTCCCCCGTGGCTACGGGCCTGTTCGAAGGTCACGCGAATTAATACGCTTCTGCAAACCGGGTGGCCATTTGTGTTTCAATGTCTTATAGGACGTTTGACCGCGTGTTGAACAGCTTTGGCGCAAGTGGAGGGCATTTTCCCTCCTCGGCGTGCGTGTCATTAAGACTGTGCGGGATCCGCGATTCTCTAAAGTAGCGCAGTTGGCGAGTAGAAAACAAACACGTAACGGTGTTCTGTGGACGGTGTGTTGCCGTGTTCCCGCTTTGTGTTCACGATCGCGTTATATGCTATTTGGGAAGTACAACGTCTGACCAGATGTTCGTCTCATTGCATCTTTGCAGCAGTTTCGGGTTGTGGTTTTCCCCTGTTTCGACACCGACCCACCGGCGATTCAATCCGTTCGATATATTTCGTCACATGGCAGCAGCGGAAATAGGCCCGTAACCAGTGGGGTGAAGCCCCCCTACAAAATTTTTCGCCCACCCTGGAAAAATGTGTTGGACATAGTTTAAAATTATTGGACGTAGTTTAAAAAATCTCGTCCCTTTCCAGAAAACAACTCTTCGCTCACCCCCCCCCTGGTGATCCAAGCTGGTTACGGGCCTGAGCGGAAATGCCGGAATAGAAGTTCTTTATTCGCCCGGTACAAGTTATGACAAGACGGCAACTCGCTTCGAATGTTTTTAAACAAGACGCTGCGGTTACAGCTCTTCGGTGTTTAGCAGCGTGCGCCTCGTTCGCGTCGGTGATGACCGGTGGCGTATCTGACGGGGGGTAGGGGTGCGAACCCCCCCCGCCCCCTGGCAAACTAAATGTAAAAATCGGGTCCTCACTTACCTTATATTATTTTGATGTATTCTTGTGGTTTTCAGTAGGTTGTTGGAGTGTTTTTCTGTGATTTCGGGTTTTAGTATAACATCCGGGTTCGGTATTATTTTTTAACTTCTCTGCGTGTTGACTAGCGGGCCCCTTAATCTCAGTTTTTCCATCCTGGCTCAAACTTTAGTTTTGTCACTGGTGATGACTCCAACAACCTACGAACAAACCTGTTATTTTTCTTTGTCGTCTGAAACACAAAACCACCATATCACCTTTTCAAGAGTACAGTAAACTTCGGTTAAGCCGGATCTTCGCCAAAACCGGATAAAATTGGTAGTACGAATGATTTCTAACGTTTTTCTTTATAAAAATCTTCGGTTTATCCGGATTTTTTATTCCGGATCTTCGCCAATACCGGATAAAATCTGCTCTTTTCACATCTCGCAATCCGGATTTTTCTGCATTTCCACGCTGTTGTGTTACTTAAGTGCACTGACAGGTCTCTAGGAAAGATTCATCAGCTTTCAGACGCAACACAAGCGTGCTCACGATCACCAACGAACATTTAGAATTATAACAACGGCCGAAACTGCACGCAACATTCGGGTAATCGTAGGGACAATTATTACGTCACATCCGGGCATAGCGTATATCACCTTGAACATAACGATCAAAGCACGCCGCCCCACCACGGTTTTAGTCTATTGATCAGTGTTGAGTGTGCGTGTGTAGAACATTATCCCTGAGTGTACTGTACTTGGTAAGATGTCTGGAGGTCATTACCTTCCAAACAGAGTGAGTGTTGTAGATCAGTCGCAGAAATATCTGCGTCAGTCCAAAATCCCAGATTGCTTTGCAGCCAAGTAATCTAAAATTTTGGACTTTACTTAAGATTGTTAATAACTGCGTGGATATGGCGGTTACTAGTCTCATGTACCACTTAAATCCGTTTTCCTTCGGCGACAGTTTGCTGCTGGGTCGCAAATGTGTTCAATTTAAGTAATTTTCACCGATATCTCAGTACTTAGATGACGTCAGGCGAGAAACAACCATCTTCTGTTAATCCGTACCTTCGCCTAAACCGGATAAAATCGCCGGTCAAATCGAATCCGGATTAACCGAGTTTTACTGAAAACACAAGATCACGCTGAGCATTTGTTCAGTCGCCAAACACAAAAAATGGTTTTGCAATTAACCTTGTATAACTACTGCACTAATATCGCCATATTTTTCAAAAATTTCGCAGCCATGGTGTCAGGTTTATAAGAAAATTTTAAAAGTTCTTCAAAAATTTTGCCCGATTTTTTGGAAACTTCTAAGGTGTGGGGTTCAACAGCACCCCCACCTTGTCCTAAGTTCACTCATCTCTACGGCTTCTTTGTGATATGGCAAACACCCCTGTTTTCTACACAGAAACCCAGATCCGAAAGATTTTGGACAAGGGTCCAAAGACTTAAGTATGTAAAGTTTTTTCCCCAATTTTTAAATAAAAGTTTGTGTTCTTTACCAAGCTATAGCCTGACTTTAGTAATGAACATAGGAATATTGGAATGTTTTTTTTCAGGGGGAAGCATTTTTTTAAGTTGCCAGTGCCTGGATTGGTGGTATTGCCTGTTACGTAAGATTTGCATCGCTTGAAATTCGACAGATTTCCATAATTTTCTGTAGAATTTCTTGGTTTACTGAAGAGCAAAATACGGACGCCCACTTTTTTGAAACCATTCTCAGCCCAAGAATAGCAGCTCCACCACCATTTAAAAATACACACGGGCATAAGATAGCGTGGCTTGTACAAAGTCGACTTCTTGGGTATACGAGTATGTTCGTACTTGCTTGAAAGAGCTTGGCGTCGCCAGTACACGCACGACCTGAGAAACGTGGGTTGGCAGACCGTTAAATTGGAACCGATTCACCGAAGGGTAAACGACGCATATGTGTGGATAACCGTTCATGGAGCGTTGCGCTCGCAACTGTGCAAAGCAATGAACGAAGCGAATGAGGTGGCAGCACCAGTTGCCTCTGCGAAGCGTGGAGGTTACTGTCGTGTTTGTTTCGAAATTAAGCTCCATTTTATTTTACGCGCCACCTGCGGCTTCACTTGACAAAGCCACACAATCTTTTCAAGAACCGCTCCCATCTACAACGAAAAATCATGACTTGCTCACGATTGTCGGTGGATTTTTGAGATTTCCCATTGCTTTCCTTGTCGCAGCACAGATGCTAAGACTGTTATTTAAAGCTTGGACAAACCCTGTTGTGTTTGGTATGTGCGCTTACATTGCAGACCTGTATCCAGGTTTTAAGGTTTTGGGGGGAAATACATTTTCAGGGGTAAATATTTTTGTTTATATTATATGTTTAAAACAAGTTCTTCTGGGCAGACCAACATTTGTGGGGCACTGCCCCGAATGCCCACCCCCCGTGGCTACGGACTTGCTTACATACATGCCAATTGTGGACCTGCATTCCTTTCGAACGAACTGATCTCTCATCTGCATCGTCGTGGTATTGCTTGCAGTAGAACCTCTGTGTATAATCCTTGTGGTAGCGGTCAGTGCGAACGCTATACTGCTGTCATCCGATCTTCCGTAAAACTCACACTGAAGTTGTCGCTTGGGTTAGATATTTCGCAATGGAAGTCCGTACTTCCGCATGCTTTGCACTCAATTCGTTCTTTTCTGTGCACTGCAACCAATGAAACCCTCATCAGCGACTATTGAAATTTAAGCGTCGGTCAACGTTTGGCGTTTCCGTTCCTTCTTGGTAGCGCTCCAGGGCCAGTGCTGCTGAAACGTCACGAACCCACCAGTAAAATAGAATCCGGTGATGATTGCCATCAGCACTGTTACGAGATTCAAGAGCGAGTTTCATGGCTAACCATTTAACTCCAGTGAACCGTTGACATTGGCCACTGTTTAGGGTTACAGACACAGTTGCTACATCCAATGCCGCAATGATGCAGCAGACCAGTAGCCAAGGGCAGTGGCGTAACTGGAGGCTTGTGCCATGGGGTCAAAACATGGTTTAAGGAGGCCCACTTGCCAACACTCACAAAAAAATTCGTTTCAAAAACTAAAACAATTTTGCTTTCGTTTCGAAAACGCTTTAGTTTTTCAGTACTATCATTTGTAGTCATGTGTATTTTTGCCCCTGAAGTGTATTTTTGCTCCCCAACCTTAAAATCTGGCTAAGGGCCTGAATTTCGTCACAGTCAGGCCCGGGTCATGGGGTTGTGATTGTGTTGAGACTGCTTTACCGTTACGCGTTACGGTAATTGTGGATACGGCACAAGCAAGGCCTACGAGAGGGGGTACAAAAGGTAGGCTTGCATGAAAGTACGCACATTAAGTTTCTGTAATCAAGTCCAAAATTACTGGTGTAAGACAGTTGCCAGTGTAACAAGTAGTTATTTTTAAATCTTATCATTGTAGTTGTTTTATCAATATTCTGATTACTATACAAACAAGCTCTACATGTTTCGACGAGGGTTCCAGAAACTAGGGGATCCAGTATCGGTGTTTGTACCCCCTGGTAAAAATTGTCTCAGAGGCAGTGGGTATTAGTAGTGCGAAACGGGCTCTCTGGATCAGCTAACACTTCTGTGCAAGGTTGGTACGAGGGACGTTTGAAGAGGGGTTCTCCTTACTGCATTTGCAAAGACGAGACAACTGGGATTTAAGTGCCTATTCTAACCAACAAAACAAATGGTTTCATGCTCTGTCAAACTCATTCTTTTAAACGACTATTTAAATTTTTCGAACGTCTATAAATATCTGAACGGTTATTACCTATTTTCAAGGCCACACAAACTTTCCCGGATTCCTCGACCTTCTTGGCAGAGATGAGCATTGGACTGGACTTGGATTGGATTGGACTGGATCCGGACTATGACGAATTTTGTTGATTTTGGACTGGATCCGGACTATAGCAAATTTTGTTAAATTTGGATTGGATCCGGACTGTAAATCTCTTCACAATTTTGGAACCGGACCGGCTTTGAACTGAGTTATGGAAAAGAAGTGCGGCATTTCTGTTGTGAAAAGGCTGCCATTTTTAAATTTTTGGGACCTCATTTGGAGTTGGATTTACATTTGAAATAAATTTTGGACTGTGGTTGGACTTGGACTGAGTTTTAAAAAAATCAGGACTGGATCGCAAAATTTGACAGTCCGCTCATCTCTGCTTCTTGGGGCACTCCTACAATGGATGCGGGATAGGACCCAAAAACATCAAAATCTGAGTATTCTTACTGGCTTTGTTTTCACCGGAAATAGACAAAATGAGACAAACGAAAATATACATAAAATGTGTGCTTCCTGCGACATTTTCCGGAGAATTAAACCCTTGTTGTTATTTTCGGAAACGGGAAGTAAAGGGGAATCATGTCAGCAGGGCGAAATCTTTTCATTAGTTACCTTTTTTCTCTAGCATTTCGCTGAGTTATATTCGAATCAACCTAACCACTGGCGAGTGTTGAACGTAGGTGCTGTGACGATAATTGCTCCATACAGTGGCGTACGCAGAAAATTTTCAAGGGGGGGGCTTTGGTTCAGGGTCATATGGTGGTCATTTGTATTTGGTGTGGGCTGTTTGTGACGTCACAATTTGACGTCATGTCCATGTTTTCAAACCAACGTTTTGGCGAAGTTTGTTGACATAATATTCATATTTTTCTGCATCCACTCCCCTTATTTCTTGTGTCATTGCACTGAATGTAAACTATCAGCGCTCCAAGTTAGGCTATCGGAGGAAAATAAACTCAACGCTACGACACAGCAGTTCATAACTGCAAAAATATCAGGGTGCGCATTAAAACAGGGGAGTGAAACACACTCATCCC
>Ga0210059_1006511_pt1 | contig 18703 bp, 10 predicted proteins | sample Ectturendosymbi2_FD_188042 | JGI IMG/M metagenome (GOLD analysis project Ga0210059, IMG submission 188042) | Ecteinascidia turbinata endosymbiont from Florida, USA - Sample 2 (SPAdes) (version 2) | ecosystem: Host-associated > Tunicates > Ascidians > Unclassified | place: Key West, Florida... | reverse complement strand
GGAACTATTTTGGTGCCAACAATTAGTTACATTTTCATGAGAAGCAAAAATTAGGAAGTAGCAGATTCAAGTCTTTGTCGATCAGTCGTGTGATGGATCGGAAGGGCGAAGTCTTTTTGTCAAAACTTGGTATTCTTCCGCAGTATCATCATTGTCGTAGTACAATTTGCCGTTCGCACTTTTCACTGTTGCTCTGTTCAACAACAAAAAAGCAGAAAAGTTACTCAGCATGTGTGTTGTGTTGTGTATGTGTGTTGTGTTGAAACTTTGCTACTAGCAATGAAGGAATTCCTTGTACTTTCACACTTTCTTTTGCGATTCTTGTTCTCTCTGCTGTTTTTTAAGCCTTTCAACTTTTCACCCGCAAGCATTGATTGCATATTTTAGAGCTGAGGGTGCGGAGTGTTTCGTGAAATCGAGTGTTTCGTGAAATTTCATGTTAAAGATTTGCTGATGGATTCAACTTCGTCGCCTGTGTGGAGACTAATTGCTTCAGTTTCTTTGTTTTGAAAAAGATTTTAGCGACAACTTTTCAAGCGTGTTTGACAGCTGGTATTTAAGTAATGTCTTGTTTTTACAAGTTTCTCTTTTATTCTGCAAAATAACTTAAAGCAATAATTGAAGACCGGAAGTTAACAAAAGTTGTAAAATACATGAAAAAGAAAATAGAATGTTGAAATACGCGCCGCTGTTTCTGCGTAAAAGCGCTCTTTGTGACGTTCTGTCATCTGCGGGTTATCATTATGCTGCATCGTATGATTGTTCCTTCGCCCTTCGTTATCGAAGATGGCAACCAATCTGGTTCTAGTTTTCTTCTGCGCATAGCTTCGGAGAAAACTAATGAGGCCAATCCCCGCTGCGAAGCCTCTACCACAAGACGGACACCAGTGGGATGGTTGAAGCAGCTGCTTACTGGAGGCACGAGCCCCGCGTTGTACCCATTTTTTGTTTGTGGCCAGTGTTCGTTGTTTCTTGACTGAGTCAACCCTATGGAGATGTAGCAGTCACGCTAGCGCGACCCCTACATGTAAGCAAAGTCGGCCAAAGCAAAGAAAAGGGAAAGACCCCAAGCAAGCGACACTTAAAAGTGACTTCCATGCATATGGAAGTGAAGAGACTTCTTTGGCCGAAACGCCTAGCGTGCTGGCGCTGTGACGACACCAGCGACTTCCTCCACCTATCAATCCAAGGTTCACTTCCCCTCTGAGCCGGTTCGACAAGACAACCCGGCCGTTCCGCTTCAGAGATGAGATTGCGCCACGTGGAGCGCTCCTCTGCTGGAGCTTGCCGACAGCTGACATTGATGGAGAAGTCCTTCAGTGAGGCTTTCAAAGTGTCTTTGAAGCGCTTTTTCTGGCCACCTACGGAACATTTACCATGGACAAATTATCCATAAAGACGTTGTTGCTTTGAGATGCGGTTGTCTGGCATCCAGTGAACATGGTCTGTCGACCTGATTTGATCATATGACTGTATTTAATATAAACCCGGGGATTAAATTCAAGAGGGAAAATACTTTCTTTCTTTGATATCAATGTATGAAAGTAGCAATCATGCAAAATCGGAATATTTATACTTTGTCTGGAATAATTTCAACAACCATTTTCGTGTTGGGAAATTTTCTTTTGGATATAGCTAAATACATATGTGAAAGGCAAGTTAAAAATCAGTTGAATATGTTGCTGTTTTTACTTTCTCAATCCTCTTTTACCAATTGAAAAATGTAAAAAGCATTTTTATTTGGGATTTATTGTTTCTTTAACTTTCAGTCCTGCTTTCCGAATAATATAAAAATTGTCTGAAAACGCGTTTTTATATCAAATAATATGCATTCGCAATCGTGAGAGCATCACCTTATAATGATTTCACCACAAACCGGTGCGTTCCATTTTCCTGATCTTTGCTTAAATGAACGCCCTCTTGCATTCAGTAACAGAGGCTGAGCGCAGCCCTCCGCTGGCGATGCGTTGTTTGGTCTTGCTTTCTTCGGAGTTCGGAAACTTCCAAGTCCACCACAGGATGGCGCCGCGGAGCTCCCATTATTGTGCAGAGTGACGTAGAAACCGACGAAGCGCAAACTTTTGTTGTTTTTTTTGCTTTCGTGAACACGAACAACGACTGAAATTCGAAAAATAACATGTCCTAAAGTTTTGAAGTCTGCTTGAAGGTAATTGAGCGAGTTTCGAGAAAATCATTGAAGAAAGCTTGAGTGTCCGATGCCAAATAATCCAAAAATCAGTGACGTTACGAGAGAGAATGGGGTTTGTTGCTGAAGCAACAAACGTTTGTAAAACGCCAAGTGAAAGGACTTGCTTTGTTTTGTCATCCGAGCCCAGATGTAACAGCTACAACAGTTATCAGGCGCACAAATGTTTCTGAGGTGTTAGTGTTTGACTTCCACACAGTCAATAGCGAAGTCGCTATGAATTGACAAGGCAAGCTAAAAATACATAGTTAAAAAAACCAAAGTCGTTTCGCAAAAATCCAAAGGCAAATCAGCCGGTTTCGGTATCTTTTTATTTCGAGGACGTCATAATCACAATATGACATCATAATCACCATCTTTTCCCGAAGTGCTTGGGAAGCAAAACAATGACGACTTTCTGGAAAAAGATCTAAACCAGGGGTCACCAATCTTTTTGAAACTGAGAGCTACTTCTTGGTACAGATTCGTGCGAAGGGCTATCAGTTTGATGCACAAACTTCTGAAATAAAAATTTGCTCATTTTATCTTCAATTATGTTATCATTAATGAATATTGAAGATATTCATGTGAAGACACTGATCATGTTAATGTTATTTTTAGAACAGGCCCGCGGGCGACCCATGTGGTCCGTGCGGGCGACCTGGAGCCCGCGGGCACCATGTTGGTGACCCCTGCTCTAAACACTGCATAGACAATAGACATTTTGCAAAACTTCTGCAATCAATGCAAAGAAAAAGATGCGGTTGCACTTCATTTACATGGAATTCTTGGAAAGGTCAGTAGTTTGCCGCAATTTATTTCTTTGATCAAAAAGTTTTATTTCAACTCAAGGATCAGAAGTAAAAATATAAAAACAAGTACAACTTGCAATTTTTCGATTCACAGACGTTTTGATCTTTTGCCATTAATTCTTGCTGTTGAGAAACGTATTTAAACTTTTAGAAACTTACTAAAACTTTTATGAACGCTTGGTTTAACTCAATATTGTAATAGCTTCTTTGTCAATCAGAGAAATAAAAATTTTAACTTAATTACTTGATGATCAAGGTTTTATTTCATTGTTGATTAGACTTTTACTGCATTATAGTCTTTGGCACCAAACTCCCACCTAAAGAAACAAATCTAGTTCCAATGAAAAAAAGTAATTTGAACTGATCGTGGCCCTCACTTTCTCATCAAAATAAATTTTTACGTACTTTATTGAAATAAATGACGTTCCATACTTTTATTAGCATTATCATTCTTATATCCCCCAATATGATTTGCATCAGCAAAAAATTTCTTGCATCCTTATCAACGAAATTGGATGCATCTAAGTGGAAACATGTGGTTGAATGTTTGCTGGAAATATTATATCATCAAAATATTGAAAACGCATCACTGTCATGCACTTTGGGCGTGTTGGGCGATTTTTCAGACGACAATAAAGGCAGAAAACTGTGCTTCGGATATAAGCTATGCAAACACATCAGATCGTTTAGCAATTCTTTCTTTTTGTAAAAAGTTGACGGGATCAAGTAGAAGCGCAACTGAGAGATACACTAATTTTAAAATGCAACAATATGTGTTGTACAGTAGTTGCTCATTTTTATGACCGTATATAAAACGATGCAGTGACCAAGCTGCAAACAGTTTGATGAAAAAGAGTTTAAATATACATTTATACTCAAACCAACTCACTGGTGTGTTTTCTTTCTGGTTGGTATCTTCCTTGCCCGTCGAGGTTCTTCACAATCAGTTCATATGTTGGTTTTGTGGTGTTCAGAATGCCAGCTAGCGGCCAGTTGTCACCCACTTTAGCATGCCACAAAGGAATATCACATTGCCTTAAACTCCTTCCCTTATGTCTTTCTCCTGTTAAAGTTGAGTTTTCAAAGGTAAGAAAACAAAAAATGACGCCAACCTGTCGCCAAGCAAAACAACAGCAAACATTAGGTCTGGTTTTGTTTGCGGTTGTCTTCCTATAAAGAGTTTAACAGCATTTGAGTGAGTTCAAAAACTGCAAAAGAACAAGCATAGTGCCGGTCGTGCATGGGGAGGGGGCAGCCATGGGGAGGGGGCAGCCATGTAGACGAATAATATCAGGATGCGTTGGTGCGAAATTTAAAAGATGATTGAAACAAAAGCTGAAGAAGTTCAAAGATTTTCAAACCAAGTTCGTTTAATTTACGTACCACACTTTTCGCAGAAGCTCTGTCGATGAAAGAAAAAAGATTTTAAGACATTTCTGACACAACATGACAACTTCACCAACTTAAGGATATAAACCGAATAACTTATCTTCGAACACAGGGTTGCTTACTTTTGGTTTTGAAACAATTTAAAATAAAATTTAAAATTCGCTGAAAATGTTGCAAGAAACCTTTAGTTAAGTTTCCAAAAGCAACATCAACGAATAATATGTTTACTGAATGAAACCAAAAACGTGAAAAAACAATAAATAACAAAATTCTCGATAGGTTGTTTTCATGAAATGGCTTGCTTGAACTTTCAGTGTGTTCATTTTTGTCTTCAGTTAATTTGACAAATTAATTTTCAGCAGTCGACAACTGTGCCATTGGCTTTTTTTTATCGAAGAAGTCATCTGACGTATGAATCACCAACATCTTAGACGGGCGAACATCAGAAAATATTAAGAGTAGCATGCAGCCATTCCAACAACGAACTTTTCCAACGTTGACTCACTTTTCATTTCAAGCACGTATTGCCCACGGCGTGCATTTGATGTTAAAAGCCATTTCCAAACCTTGCCTTACAAGGCATGCCGCATATTTTATATACAAGGCCAAGCCTTGTTGAAGACTGGTGTTCTCCTACTATCAAGTTTTGTGTCATGTTCAAACTCGCAAATCTCATTGAAATTGACACTTATATCGCGTTTTCGTCACAGCGGAATTCAGTGCGGACATCCGCAGCGTATCAATCATCTCAGTATTCAGCTGCTGGGATAATCCACGTTTCAGACACACAGGAATGACGAAGCAAAAAAAGCAAGACAAGGAAGAAAAACACGAAGGTCTGATTTGTCATTGAGTGCGTTGTTGATGCTTTTGTCACGAAACAATGCGATAATTGTCAGGAATCTTCTACTGACTTTGTGTGACTAACGTTTTGCGTTAATTCATCTTTTGAAAATTTTGATACGTTCGAGTTTAAACCGCAAACAGTCTGCTTTTCGCTTCTATTGCCAACAGCAACATTTCTTGTAAGCTTCATTATGCGCTTCGTTTCGGTTTCTCATCAAGCAATCCAAGGCTGTTTTACATTACTTAAAGTCACATAGGAAATGTATAAGTTCAAGGCATAATCTACATTGTACCCGGACGCAACACGATAAACACTCTATCTATACTTACGTTTTGCTTCACTTTTTGTTGACAGCACGATGGCAGCGAACAAAAAAGAGATAAAGATTATTTTCATTGCAGATATTATGATTACAAAATTAAACAACCTTACACCAGCATTCAAATGTGCGCAAAACTGCGGATATCTGTGACAAGTTTGTAATCTAAGCGAACAATCTTCAGCAGAACACTGCGATTGCGAAAACATTTTCTGCGATAATTTATCACAATAACCAAATATACGGAAAAACAAGTTCTGATAAAAATTCATATTGAAATATCGAAATGTACAAAAATAACTTTTTTCAAATTTATAAACCTTGAGACAGTTTACGAAGCTGAGTAAATATATTCTTGTGCCCTCCTTCTTCTTTACATAATATATCTAAGCACTATTTCTTACATGGGAACTATAATGGTATTTTCTTGCTCTTAAAGCTATTTATGACCAAACCGGCAGGAAAACGTGCCTTTGCATTTACCTCAAACCAGTCAAGCAAACTGTTTTTCACCACAGCACAACCTCTTATCAGTGTTTGAAAAGCTTCTTAAATATTTTGTTCGACAAATCTTCTTCTTTCAGTGTAAATTTTAGAAGCAGATCAAGTCACCTATCGACAAGCACATGTTTTAAAAAGTTCAAGAAAAGGTTTTGACCATACTTCATGCCGCTTTGATCTGATACTGCTTTCCCTGTGACCAGTCGCCTAACGCGTTTATGGCTCAACGGAAGATCGCGACATCGTGATTGTGGCACAACTGCGATGATTGTCACAACTGCGACAGAGGCGACGCAACGCCTCCCATACACTCGCTAACGCTCCAGGCATTGCAAATGCTGGCAACGTATTGCTGATGCATCCGAAAATACACTCAAGTCACCAGAGACCGGCGCGTAATGATGTAAGACAAGCCGTTTACTTTGATGTTATGCCACCTTCATCATCAATTAAACGAAAAGCTTATAAGATCAATCCATTTAAGCCCGTGAAGATTTGAGGCTATATCATAGTATATGTTGAGACCAAAAAAGGTTAATGCTTTATTTGGATGAAAATGGTGTGAAGTTTTAACTAAAACAGCGTAAGAAACTTCCGAACAGAAATCAATGTAAAGCATATGTTTCATCTCATCTTGAACTTTTATTTAACCATGGCTTGAAAGATCGTTTTTGACACTCGCCTTAGAAGTTTTATTCACAAGGTTTGCAACCCATGCAACAAGGGCGTAAGAAATTCACTCTAACTTAGTAGCGAACTGATCATTTTGCCTGAAATCGAAAGTAAATCGCCATGTTTTTTGACCGGTTTGAAGAAACTTACACGATTTTACGCTTTTCAGCGATAAACTTTCTTTTCAGAATTCTCCATCAAGTAGAACGTGGCTCAGATAAAAAAAGTAAGTATAATACGTTTCAACCAAACGCACAGGCTTATTGTTGTCATCGATTATATCGGAGCATTAGTTTGCTCCATGTTTGGACCTAACCAACTTATTTAGGAAATAAACTGTTCATCGCATTGTTATCGTAGAAACAAGATTAAAATTCATCGTCAGGTGAAACGAGGTCCGGCGATTCGAACGCAAATTTTGAAAACTGAGCGTTTGTGGCCGGGGAGGGCACATGTCGCCATTTTGTTGCTGACAGATGAAAAATTGACGGATGAATATGTGAGAGTCGCAGAAGATAAGTTAATATGTTTTAAAGTATTGTAACTTGAATAATTTTTGGTGAAATAAAAGTTTTTTTTAAGCAAGTTTGTTCAGAGATGAAAGCGCGCAGCAATATAAGAGGTTTTGATGGAAGCATTCCTAATACAACACTTCAACATAAGATAATAATCAGTTCTTTTCAATTAATGAGGTCAAGAAACGGAATACTGTTGCCCGAACTCTGTTGCACCAACAAACCAACAATGAATTGTCAATTTTTAGCCTCGTAAACCTGGCTGAAGGAAAAGAAATTATAGATATTTTTTTTGCAATTTCATGATAAAGTCCATCACTTACGACTACGATCCTTCCATATCAGCAGCAACACCTAAAAAGGCATTTATGGTTGATGAATTCAGAGACCGATACGGCCTCTCAAAATTTTCTAGCGGTCTCTCTAAATGCAGTAAAAACTCGGTTTGTTAACATCATCACCAAAATACCCTAAAACCTCGCTTTACGACCACCTCGGTATTCAGAGAAGATAGTAACAGTGGGTGTGGTCAGCAGTAACAGTGGGTGTGGTCAGCAGGACGTAATTTCGTACAATTCCCTTGAAAGGCGCAGCTGCTCAAAGAAAGCTGGCTTAAATATGACATATTAAGCAATAGTTAAAACCCAGATATATGACGCAAAAAACTGATGTTTGGATGGAAAGCTTACTGTTTTCCTTGAAAAAAAGCGTTAATTGTGGTGCGTGACGGCATAAACTTTAATTTTAAAGCAAACTGGTGTTTCTTAAAAGAAAACTGTTTTGAAAAATATTGGTGGGATGCTATACAAAATTCAGGTGAGAAAAAAATCTTTGTGATAGGATCGTGGTAATTTTGTCAAAGCCTTTTACGACCTGGCCACCTGGCCAGGTGCAATTATGTGTGTTGTAAATCCTATAATTGCCAATACGTGTCAGGTTTCACAACTTGCCTCAACCACATCAGATTAAAACGCAATTGCAACACTATTTTAAAAAGTTTAGATTGATCGCGTAGAGTGTCAGCGCAAAAGATGAAGTGCTGAGGTCGAAAACCCGAGAAACTACAATCGCTTTGGTGACCTAAGTTGTTTTTGTCGAATGAGGCCACTGCACAGTTTTTCATTTACATACGTTATAAACATGACGTCAACATTTCACTGAACCAAGCTACAAAATGCAGTAAAGAACAACAAAGCATCGCCTGAGGTCATGAACACTGCAAGAAATTTACGACCGAGCTGATGAAGGTTTGTCAGTTGTTGCACTTGAATAACAAGGCGAGGTTACGTCCCATTTTATTTTTATCATAATCCAAAACAAAGCCTTCCTCGATCAGTTGCTTTGAGCCATGTTTAAAATTAACTTTTGAAAAAGCTCTCCTTGTAATCTTTCTCTTTGTAACTTTGTCTCCCTGATACCCTGACGGTCACAATCTCTACTCGACAGCTAGGGAGGAATGACGACAATGGAATGCGGCGTCATTAGTCGTGCTTGACTGAATAGAAAGGCTGCAAATTCATTTCCAGGGAATACACAACTTTGGTCTTACGTAAGACTTTTTAATCAGGGATAAACTTTTACGACTAACAAAAGTTACAGGAAAACACTGGTTGAACCACATCGCAAAGTAAAGTTGAACATCGGTTGGCATCGATGGGAACCTTAAGCTTTTTCCGCTAAAACACAATTTTCACGTTTTTTCAACTTCGTTGCAATTTTTCACATTTTTTCTCTCCATTCTTACATAAGATGTTCATTCCTTGTTTATCGCAAGTACAAACGTTCGGTGTTACGGGTCTTGTTCGTGTCCAGAAAAAAGCTTTAACTTCGTTTCGACAACTTTTGGAAAAGGCAGTGAATACAGTGATTTTGATTTTTATTCAGTGCTTTGAACGATCAACTTAACATCATTAATATATTGGTGATTTGGGTGGAGCAATAGGTTCAAACCTTGGTTTGTTGTTTTGCAGTGTTGAAATCAGCGTGCCTCTAAGACCTTATATTGAAGAATTATACTCAGGTCTACCAAATATCTTTCAAGTCAGCAGTACTCTCGACAACTTCAGAACAGATTTCTTGAAAACACCAGGATGCCAAATAAGAGAACGACGCAAACGCGGATAAACAGCGTGTGGGTGGAACTACTGATTATGAGGTTTCTGCTTCACAACTTTTCGTCGACATTTCAAAAGCAGCGCGCTTGTACAGAAAGAACTTTAACAATGTTTGAGAGGTTGCGAAGAATTGCACATTCAGTTTCGCCACCAGCTTTCAGTTTCTGTGAAAACTTAAAATTATGATATCAAAGCCATTTGATATTTCAGTTTTACTGAGGAGTGCACAGTCCCACCGGCCATGTTGCTGCAGTCAGATCCATGCAGAAGAGCAACAGTTGGGAAATCGTGTCCAAAAGCTGACTATGTAGCAAGATTTGTTGAATGGTAAACAGTGGGTGAAACCGATACATGTCTGTTGCAAAGGAAACCGTTGCAGAAACTACGGTAGTAACTTTGGAATAAGTAATTCAGAAAATACATTCCTTCGAACTGACGATTTTCAATAAAATTAATGAAAGTTCAAAATGAAGTCTAGCATAATATTTATGAAGAAGGATTTGCATTTCGGAGCTTACACAATTTACTTTCAGTATCACTCTTTGTTGAAACAATGTGTAGCTTTGTTGTCTGCAGCATATTCGCCGCAGGTATTAAACCCACGTGAGACGCTCAGCGGCGTCGCCAAGCCAAAAATTTGGGAGGGGCCAAAATGTTTGATTTCAGGCGAATAACACTATTTTGTTTGGGATACCGCCTCTCAAAGCACAAACTGACTATACGTTCTCAAAAATTGGGGGGAGCCATAGCACCCTAGGCTCCCATGGCTACGCCCATGAAGACGCTGTACCCAGTCCCGTCGCCACGGGGTCTTAGCTCCCCCAAACAAAGCTCAAAGCCCCCCAAATTGAAATACGAAACACTATAACTAAGTAGATTTTTTGTCAAATTTTATAATGTCAAGCACCCCTGCACAAAAGTAAAGCCCCCTTGGTGAAGTCTTTCTGGCGACTGTTCTGGCTGTACTTCTGACGTAGCGTCGCTTATTGCCGAATTTGGTGTTTCATGGACTGGAAGCAATCCGTCCTGCAGGGAAAACGGTCGTGATTGCCAGAAACTGAGACCCTCCCTCATAAAAGTTGTAGGTGCGACGTCAGGATGTTTTACGGTATCGCTACTTGTTCATAACCTCGGGTCAAGGCTCTGACCTTGCTTCAGGGCAAGTCAGTCGTTGACCAACAAGCGTGGATGTGATCTGTGATTAAACTTTTTTTGCAATAGTCCAAAGTCCACAACACGTGTCTGTACCAAAGACGTCAGTTTGTACCAACGAGAAATGGCGGAATGCTTAAACGATAAATGGGCAAACGTTCCATAATCACACATTTTTCGCATTTTCTGCCAGGAATTTTAGTTAAATTAAAAAAACGTACATTTATCGAGCACCGGTTTTTGAGCTTTCAGAAATGTTTCATTAAATTAATACCCAGCTAGTTTAGCGAAGTCAAGGGAGACAACATGCTGCAAATAAATGCTGTTCCACTTTTTCTTGCTATTCAACATAAACAACAAGCTGCAGTTTGCCATTGGTATGAAAACGTGAACAGATATTCTTTTTTTTCATAAAATTGCCAAACTGTCTTATGTTGCCTTGGCAGCATATACCTGACGTTGCTGGGAACTTCATTGTATCAAATACAGAAGAACTCGCCTAATTCGTCGCTTTTTCGTCGGTCCCGGCAGAATCCCTATCTTTTGTGTACATTTCTGTTCGTCTAATTCGTCAATTTGTTCGATTTATCACCTCTTTCTATACCCGAGAAGCGTTTTGTTCGTCTAATTCGTCATTTGCAGTTTCGCTTTAGATGTCTAAGGAGCTAGTACGTGTGGAAATTCAAACAAAATTAAGGATCTTTATCTGAGAATTGTTGCACCTCGCAAATTGTAATTGTTTATCGAATTTATACACTAGGTGCGAAGAACGATCCGAATCCCCATTGAGAGAAAGCGGAAAAGTTTATTAAAGATTTAAACATCCTACCGTTGGTTTTGCTGTTTAGATTCAAACCGCCAATTGCTTCAGATCTGCCAAGAGGGGGTATAAAGAATTACCCCCCGACTGCAGGTCAACCCTATTTTCAAAAAGTAGTACTTGAGCTTCGTAAACTTATCCAATTCTGATAAGACATTTCGACAATAAATAAAATAAATCCCGAAAACGTTTAATATATCTCTTAAGGTTTTGAATTTCCGGCAGTGTTTGTCAGAACCTGTCTATGATACTGTTGTTCGACTTGAGGTTGAAACATTCAACGATTGTTGACATTTGAGAAAAGTTGTTGACTCTTGATGTTTCTCTTGTTGCAAAGTCGTGGCATACGATCAAAGCCATTCTCACCGCGAGTGTGGAAGAAACTGCGCTGATAAGAATCCAAAACTGTTCTATGGTTGCGCGCACAACCATCAACGGTAATTCCTATAAAAGTACAAGCGGGAAGCTGCAATCCACTAACTACGTTTTGCAGGTGCAGATAGACCCCAACGTAATATACAGTAGAATTTTCCTAATTCGTCATCTTAAGGGGATTAGAATAAAGTGACGATTTAGGCGAAGTGACGAATTATGCAAACAGGTGAAAACTCTATCATAGAAGCTCGTATACTTTATCATAGTAACTCGTATACATACATAGTGCTCTTATTTGCAGTAAAATACAAGCTTATGACGTTATGGATGAATACAACAATTAATTCCTCTGCTCTATCTGGACTCCTCCATTCAATCAAGCACCTTTCAAAGTGCTGACCTTTGATCGACCAGCAACCATAATTTTGATGATTACGTGAATGACGTCGTCAAAATGTTTACCACTTAAGTACTTTGGAAACGAGTTTTTTCACATTTTTTGGTTTAGCAAATTTCGAGCGTTTTAAACGTGTTAGGGAGATGCAAAACAGTGCCTTCTTATAATAGCTTCCCGCTGACTGTGACTTTTTAAATTGACTTTCATTTCTGATTTGGTGAATTTCCTCACCAAGCCACCAACATCTTTCGCGCATGTTCAATGTTATGGGTTCCAACTATTTTAAAGCAACGGCGTGGTGGGCACAAACCAACCGTGGAATTTTCACCAAACTCGAAAATGGTCAATTGTGTAAGAATTACTCCCAGATCACGTGACATGCAGCCACACAGTAACTTAAAACAATAAACTCTTAAAACCACAAGAGGAAGCAGCATCATGCACTTGTAATCCCACGCCAGCGATTTTACTTATCTGCTACACCTGCAGTCAAAACAGCAATTTGATGAAGTTTTGCTTCAAAAGGAGACAGTGCTTATGGTTTTATTTTCAGTCTCACGACGAAGAGTGACATGGATGCTGGAGGAAAATGTTTGCGGCAATCAGCAACAACAGGATACCGGACGACAATTAACTTCAATTCGAGATGGAATGACGTCACCGCGGTTGAGAAACGTGATCTTGTTTGAGTTGATGACGTATGTCTCGGTTGTGGAACTACTGGTTCGTTCTATTTAGGTAACAAAGTATGACTTGGCAATAATTTATCCATTATGTTGAAAAAGCAAAAAAAGATAGAAGGTGACAAAAAGTTATTTCCCTGAAACAGGATGTGCGGCTTTCAAACGACTGAACACTTCACGCTTGGATAATGGCAAAGTGACGTCACAACACAACACGCGAACGCACGACTTCAGTAAACAAACAAAAAATACTTTGAACTTTAAACAAAGTGAAAAAACAAGCCTTGGCAATCACATACAGAAAAACACTAATGTGACGTCACAATGGAAAAGCTTCAAGGTGAATGCAATGGCATTAAGCGAGGGAGGACAAAACAGCGACAAAGTTTTAGGTAAAAAGCGAAACAGCAAATTAAGTGCAACACTGTAGGTGTGCAGGATTTGCGGATGGCTGGCGTTGCAACAAGTGGCGGAAGAATGTTGTCAGTGCATTTCCGGTCTACTTCACGGCAGCTTCAAGCAATGGATTGTGACGCATGTTTAAGCGAAATACGAAACTACAACGTTGCATGGATGATAAATTTGGCGATGAAGAAGCAAAAAGTGCTAACTGTGCTGCATGATCGGGGGCTACTAACACTACAGCGATTGGGATGAAGTGGAAATTGTAACGGTGAACACTGTGACGTAAGCAATTCAGTGTCGTTGTTGGAGTGATGGTGGTAAGGTACGTTCGGCAAGAAAGTTTTTCAAATGAAATTATTGTAAAAGCACAAAAACAATATATATATATGAACTGCAAGAGGCGGATCTCTGGAACAACCTGGTTTTAGGGGATGAGTTCAGAAAAGCGCTTTCTTCAAAGTAAAACTCAAGGAATTGAAGATTAAACGTAGTGAACCCTTTAAATATCGTTGCAGTCAGTGGTCACTTGTAAACTAACACCTGATATGATTTTGACAGAACACCTCAAAAGAATTCTGATGGAAGGCATCAAATGATACAAGGTATAACAAAACTGTTTGATTAGAAAATACACAATTAACACAGTTCGATCAAAATCAAAGGCAATTCACAGTTTTCACAAATATTGAATGAATTAGCAAAAACAAGTTTTCTGATATCTTTCACAATCAGAAAATAATTCCTGGTGCTTCCCCCGGCACTGCAGGAAACCTTTCACAGGAAAAAAGGTCCATTTTGATTGTCCTGTGGGGCTCATCTCCATATTTAATACTCTTGATCACGAAAATCCCACACTTTGATTGTTCCGTCATAAGAAGCACTGACAATCTTCGTGGCGTCAGCGGTGACACAATTAACTTGAGCTTTGTGGGCCTGAAACTGGTTGACCTTTCCTTTTCTGAAAATCACAGCCAATTTAAAATCTACGCTTACGTCAGTGCTTCTCAAATACTTAGACCTGAAGGTTGTTTGTGGCTTATTGTGGGGGGGAAAAGTAGCAATTTCTGACTAAAAAGTTTTGCTATGAATGAAAACAACGCATGAACATGTGAAAATGGAAAAATGTACGTGCATTCACTTCAGTCCATACGTCAAACAAAGAGTATTAGACACCAAACAACGACAATTGACCTTGTTGGCCAGACAGAGCCTGAGCAGTAATCGCGAGGAGGGAGTGAGAAATACGGTTTGTTGAAGTGTTTAATCAAATGCATTTCAAGCATTTGTGTTCGAAAATATTGCTGAGTGGCCGCGGTTCGCAGCATAACTCCTCGCGGGCCACACTTTGAGAACAATTACTTCAGGTTTAAATGGTTTTCAAGATGTGACTTGCAGCCTGGATATTTTCAGGCACAGGTAAGTTTTCAACAGACTGTGACACAAGTCTTTCAATGAACTCACAGAGCCGTACATAGAACTTTTCATACTTAGCGTTTCGGACGGTATCATTAGCTTCCAGTGAAATGCATAAAACACATACACCAGTCACCTATTTGTTACAAACTTTATTAATGGTAAAATAGTTTTTAACCTAATATCTATTTACGCAAAATTTAGCAACGGAAGCCAAACAACAATCAAAATGACGCAAGAAAGTCGGAATCTAATTTTAGTACAACATCCGCTTTGATCTGTCGTCAAGAAAGCCGTGAATGCCCATCATGCAGCTGATGTCAACGAACATCTAGCTCAATAAAATATGCGTACCACTGTAAAGCCTTCGAAAAACAAATTGTTAGCAGCCATTTTGTCTTATATTTTCAAAAGTTAAAAAGAATCTCTTTTTCCCATAGTATTGTTGACACGTTTTGACCTGATCTTTCAACACATGGTGAACCACGAACTGTTTAAGTAAACATGCAGCACATGGACGAAAAACGTTTGAAAACCACTGGTTTAGGTCATCACTACAGTTGCATTGTAAAATTAAAATTTTTTGATGAAAAAAATTTTAAAGTGTTTGTTGGTGAAAAATGTACTAAAATGACAGGAACTGAAGATCCGTATGTTGAAACAAAAATTTATTATCGCACTACTTCGTGGAGGTAGGGGGAATGAAAAATGTGCGGTTTTATGTTTGCGAAACTGTCGAGAATTTAAACAGTTAAAGGGATTTTTGGATGAAAAAAAGTTCAAGTTTTTTCGTCTGAAAACTCCGACGTAATTTATTTCGGAAAATCGAATCGAATCGTTGTGAAAGATCAGTGGCTTCCAGTTACCCGGATGTTGGTTGACGCCAGATTTCCGAGAAGTTTTCAGTTGTCGTCACGAGACGTGTTAAGCCGCCAATGATCATTGCAGCAACAAGATAAAGTAAAAACGATTCTATGTAAGCGGCACTGAGCTTAGAACCTGGTCAAAAACGTTGTTAAACGGCGAGACGCGAAGTTCGTTAATTACCGGGATTAAAATTAAACCACAGTTCTGGACTAAACTGTATCTGGTGTAGGTTGATGTCTCGCAGCCTTTGTTTTGTTGTAGTTAATACTTAATGTGACATTTCATCGTATTTTGAAGATAAGTGGGTGACATTTCAACTGACCTATCCGTTGATGCTTGGGGAAAAACCCTGAGGTTAAGATTTGTCAGTTATATTAATAAGTTCATTCAATATTAATCTAAATCATTTTGCTTTAGGCTTGTGGCCGAAAAAAGCCTGGAGTATGTTCGCCTTACCATTCGCCCGAACCAGTAGCTTTTAAACCATGCCCCACTCGCTCTATGTCACATTCAACTTTCCGACTGTGCTAATAAAACAACCGTGACGTCACAAACCAAGTCCGATCGCACTTTCAAGTTATAAACACTTCTGTGTTTGTGACGTTTTCATACAACGGATAAAGATCTGGGCCAGTGGTTATTCGAAACAAAACCCAACCAGTCATTTTCCCTAAAAATATCAAGTTTTTCTTGATTTGTTTAAGCGGCGTTTATCTATGAAGCAGAAGCAAATTTGCAAAATCATCAACTTTCATTATATTATTAACTTTTACTGGGTTTCCTGTCTGTGCAACGTATAAGATATATTTCAACTCAAACGGTGTCAACCACGCCTGAGATGAATGTGATTGTGTTCTGGGCTTAATGTTGAAACTAGAAAGACAACTTTTTCATGAACTTCACTCACGGGACTGTTTTTTCTGCCCCAACACTTTTGAACCGGGTCAAAGGTCACCGGCAACTGACCCGCCTATGATTTCAAGAACCTTGGACCGGAAGAAAACTACAAGCACTTCGCCGAGGTAAGGAAATATCGCAGCAGGTTCTTCCCCCGGCTCGATACTTGATTTGTTTAGTTTCACTGGAAGTAAAAACTAAAAAAACGACAGTCAAGGCAGGAGGGAGTCATTGACAAACATAGGCGCCATGACTGCTAGATGGCGCTACAGGACAAACTAACTTCTAATTTGCTATCGTATCCAATAAAGTACGACCGGAAACGGCAGTCACTAATTCTTTTCAATGGCGTGAAGTTTGGTGAAATCAAACGTTGTTTCGGTACTTTCATCTCTTTTACGAGCATCAATTATTATCAAATTGACAAAAAACGTGAGAATTCAAAAGGTGTACTGACAGTGATAGCAATCTAGATTTAGACTGGATTCACGTAACACTACGCACCACCAGTCCCTATATTCTGAATAAGACGACAGGACTGACAATGCGTAGTGTTACGTGAAATCGATCTCCTATTTAAAATTTGTGATTGATTCCTTGCTTATTTCACATGTGGAGTGAAGTTACGAGAATACAGGTATGTACAAGTTTGAATCATCGCAAAAAGATGAAAGCAAAGCCCAGTCGGCTGATTACTCGAAAGCTTTTACAAGAAGCTTGTAATTGACAGTGATGTTATCTGACTAATGTTTAGTAAAAATAAGAAACGATGAATTAATAAAAAATAAGTTGTTGGGTTTAAATCATATTTTTACACCACGCGAACATGAAGACAATTGAAGCGTTTGACGAAACCATTCGCAAAACAAACATAATGTGGAAAGGAAGTATTGGCTCAAGTTTCTTCATAATTAAACGATCTTCATAATTAAAGTTTCTTCATAATTAAACGATCTTATCAGAAAGAAATCGTTAATGTTGCGCAACAGCTGAGTACAAAACACAACGTGGCAATTACAACAAATAATTCAGGAAGTGTCTTTTCGATCTCATCATCCAAGAAATTTCAATTATCTGTGCATTGCGTAGAAATGTTTCTCTTAAGACAACGAATAGCGGCACACGTCCATAACAAAAATATCAGATGAATTCGCATCAAACAAATGTTGTCAAATTTGATCAGCAGCCTCAAAAGCTGTTGATCAAAAGCACAGATTTACGTGAGCAGGAACAAGTTTCAAGCAACTGAACATCCACCAACTGTCCATCAACACCATCTCTACATTTACTCATTAAAAAACTTTACCAACCCACGAAAATTCCAGAACTTTATCTTCCCGTCTTTCCCACCAGTTATGACAATGCCAGATTGTGACGTTGAATCACTGATCCGAAGCAGAATGCTTTCAATTCTGTGAGAAGAAAAATTTAAGCAACACAGTTTATTCCCGGATAAATGCGTTGCGTAACAGGAAGTGACGTTCTCGCCTATTGCGTAAATAAACAAATTGTAGGAACGGTTGAAGCTCAGGCAAAATGTCGGTCCTTGACCCAGGTAAGGCTCATCAAAGTCGATGACAAATTAACGATAAAAATATTATTCGTTGGGTCCTTGACCCAATTTGATGTCGTTTGGAACCTTGACCCTGGCCCGAAATCCAGTCCAGACGGTGAGAAATTAACATTAAAAATGGCAATTTTTTCCTTTTTGTCACTGACATCAATCACCCCAGCTTGTTGAGTCATTGATCGAGCACTGACGTCACCATGGACGTCAGCTCCACTACCTGCTGCCACAGCCCCGTTTCTGCGTTAACTTTCCTTCAGCAACGATCAACAAATCGCTTGTTGTTTGTGTTTCATCAAGGTGAGGACAAAGCAATCGACACAAGCTCGCCCGTTTTTCAACAATGAATGTGGCGCTGCGCTCCTTTGCTACTCCAGTCCCTTCCATTGGTTGACAACCAGTGTGCAAAGATGCCTGAATTTTTAAAACTCAGTTCAAGTCCAATCATAGTCCAAAAGGTTTAAGAGCGTTAAAATCCAAGTTTAAAGAAATCCAATAAATTAACTAAAAGAGCTTTTAAATAGACAAAAATTACACAATTATTTTTCATAAACTCATTCCAAATCCATCCTGATCCTAACTTTTTGAAATAATTCACATTCCGGATCCAGTCCAATCCAAATCCAGTCCAATCCTCATCTCCGCCAGTGTGCGAGGTGGGCGTGACCACGTGCGAGGTGGGCGTGGCCACGTGCGAGGTGGGCGTGGCCATAGCAGCATGCGAGGAACGAATAACCTCCTTACACGGAAACACAAATCCAGGTGAAGCATTG
>Ga0210059_1006510_pt1 | contig 18707 bp, 16 predicted proteins | sample Ectturendosymbi2_FD_188042 | JGI IMG/M metagenome (GOLD analysis project Ga0210059, IMG submission 188042) | Ecteinascidia turbinata endosymbiont from Florida, USA - Sample 2 (SPAdes) (version 2) | ecosystem: Host-associated > Tunicates > Ascidians > Unclassified | place: Key West, Florida... | reverse complement strand
CATGCTGATGGGCGCCTCGGCGCCGTCCCCCCAACGACGTCATCACTCGCGACGTCATCACCGCTGTTCGCGGCAACACTCTGGTCGTCAGCGCTACGACGCTGCGTCAGACAGCCGTCGTTCGCAGCGGCGTCGTTGTCAGCGTCACCCCCCCACACCCCACTCGGCGTGTCAAGGACCCGGCGACGCCGAGACTGACGCGCTGGTGCCGACCAGCGGCGTTGGCAGTCGCGGGCCTGCTACGTCATCAGGGAATGACGTGGTACTGCCTCCGTACGAGAGCATCGCAGCGAACGAAGACTCGCGGACAGCTTCTCTTTTGTGCGAATGCGGCCACGGGCGCCAATCGACGCCTGCAGGGCCCGCGAATGTCGCCAGCTCTTATCAACAGTCGCCACCACCGGCCTATTCCCGCCATTATAACCGGCCCACCCAAACGTGGCAGACCACGTCGGCGGCCGCAACACCCCCTGGGCCCCGGCAAACGTCAGACTTAAGTTATCCACTTTATAACAGCGGGCCTCAACGGCCTCCCGCGCAGCCTCGCCAAAGCGGGGGCAACTGCCGCGGGCCCCGGGAGGCCGGTGGAGAATACACGAACAATGAACGACTCCCTGCAAGGGGTGCGCATGGGGCGCGTCCCCTAACTGCCAGTGACAGTCCAACGGCTGAGTTGTTGACAGACATGAACTTGCCACACGAGGCGGCGGTATAGCGCCCCTCCCCCCACGCAAGGCCTTCTTTATTTTCTATTTTATTCCTTTATTTATGCCGCTGTTTGTTATCATTTCTTTTATGTAGCTTTGACGTTCGACTTACCTAATTTCCACTTGCTCGCCAGGTTGACCCCTAGTTTTTGCCCCTGACCTCCATTTGCCACATCTGCACCTCAGGCGAGAGAGGTTTTTATTCACTACCGTAGTCCTTAGTTTTATTACAGCCCCTCTGCACCTGAGTGTATTGTCCACAGCTCAAACTTTCGCTTTCCGGCCCAATTTTCCGCCCATTCATCGCGGCGTTGGAGAGACTCGCCGCTCTCGCTGAACAGTGCTCCCCGCCGTGAAATGCACAATTTGTCGGAATTTCGTTCCATTCGTCAGTGTTTCCCCTTCGTTTCCTGACAAAAATTCCTTTACAAGAAAGGCCGAAGTCAAGAAGAGCCCCCCTCCCTGGTCGCGTCGCGTAAATGCGAAACATCTCTTTGCATCTTCGGCGTGCGTCGTTCAGAGGGAGGGGTGAGCGAGGTGGTCGTTCAACGAATCAAACAGTGGCGCCAGAAAAGCGCCCAGACCCGGCCCGGAAATGCACTTCGCTCATGCGCTCGCCCATGTTTGCTTTGCATTATTCACTCATATGCTGTGCTAATGTGCGTTCGTTGCCGTTTCGTTACGTTTCTTTTTTTTCTTTTTTCTTTGTTTGTTCTTCGATTGAAGCCGCCAGCGGCGCCGCGCGCCCTCCCCCCCAATCGTGTCTCGCTCGAATCAGATGATGCATTGCGCATGGAATGTACAAGCGCCTGAAAGCGATTCCGTCGGATTTTCGAAATACTTGCCCGCGGGCAATTGCTTACGAAGCAACTACCAAACTATCCGCTTTCAGTCTCTTGTGATTTGATGTGCAAGGCATTGTTTTGCATTTTCTTGTTTTCGTTCTTTATCTCGGCTTCACTGTCCGCTACGTACGATAATAATTCGTTACGGGCGGGTCCCCTTCCGTGCTCAAGGTTTGGGGTTCGAAACCAGACAGGTGTGGTTTGCGAAAAGTATTGGATCTCAATCAAACGTCATCACTGAAATATTTGTTGTGTTTGCAGTTCACGCGGGTATCAAAAAACATGTTTTACCAGGATTTTGAAAAATGATCAACCATTTCATTCGTTTGAGCAACGTTTCATCCGTGCTGTAATCTTCCGAGCTAATTAAAAGAAAAACATACTAAAATCTTCGAAAAAAAAGAGAAAAAAAGTTTTTTTGACTGTTGCTTTCAACTTGGCGGCAAGTACCGACAAGTTGTGGTTTTAACTTTCAAAATCACGTTTTACACCAAAGCGGCTTTTACGGTTTTTTTCTTGTTTCAAAAACCAACATTGAAAAGTTTGAATCACAATCGCGCAAGCGCTTTTCTGTGCCCTGTCTCTGCTGGCGTGGCCTCCGACAGGAATTACGTTTTCATCTGGCATTCATAAATGCATCCTTGTTTCTGTATATATAGCATTGTTTTCAAGCTATTCTTACCCTATTTGCGACAATTGTGAATGTGCTTCGAGTCTAAAGCTTGTAAATAAATAAACGGCACAAACAATTGAGTGAAACACGTTCTGCTGTTTGTCGTATGATGGAGCAAATGTATTATGACGTAACAAGTGATTAGGATCGACGACGTGTGACCTGTTTACCAAGTTGGTCAAAGAGAACTGTCAGTTCAAGCATATGTCCAGCACAAACAATTGTTAGCGAAACCTTTTGCTGTCAGTGGGAATGGCGAGCTGGAACTGAGAAGAGCCGATTGAGCAGGGTCTGTGACGCAATAAAGGCATTAACAGGCAAGAACTAAGCGTTTTCGCAAGGCATGGAGACTAAACAACGTTGAGTTGATAGAAGCACTCGATACTGATTTTAGATGGCATTGTGTGTGTAAATCACTGCAAAGGAGAGATACTACGTGGGTCAGGCAGTAACATTTTTTAACCGGTAGACGTAGGCGCAAAGGGACCTTTAGCTTTGGGGGCAAAATTTTCGATTTTCTTGAATTTTCGTTTATGGCGGGGAGTGGTAAATTTTTGGTTTGCCCTAATTTTTCCTCAGAAACGACAAGAATTGCAATTGAAAATAATGGAAATGTTATTTCAGCATCTTTGAGCATAAAAGAAAACTTACCCAAAATGTTTTGCCAGAATTTTTTTACTCTTGCGCGAATCCGGGGGGAATTGCCTCCCCCGCCTCGTAGACCTGTGCCAGTAGACATTTTTCTCTTGCACCCAGGATGATGCAAGGCGTGTAAGTGCTTTGTTTTTTTTATTGCAAAATGAACTGCGTTGGAAAACAGGTTCTTTTCTTTAAGATGGCATTACGTCCAGGAATATTTTATACAACTTCCAGTGTAGGGAGCGGAGTTCACGGTGAGGTCAGAAAGTTCACTGCCCCCCATTCTGTTCTTATTCAAGCTTCCGTTAGTGGTCTGCCGTATTGTCTTGTTTACATTAAATATATACGGAAAAGTACTTCAGTCAAACGATTGGCTGACGGCTCCTGGAATCAGCGGCTGACTGGTTGTCCTGACTTTTGGTCATTGCTGTAGGAGCAGGCAATTTTTTGGGAGTGCAAAGAATATTTCGCTCAAATTCCCTAAATTTTCCCAAAAAACTTTTATGCGACAAACTTTCTTTCTACAGATTTTCTGCACCTGTTGGTACACTATATTTTCCTCTACCATACACTTGAAAATAAAAAAGTTGGTACTTGAAATTTGGTTCTTAATAACCCAACTGAAAAAATTGCCCTAAGATATGTAAGAACATTGTCAGAAGCCAGCTGTCTCAGTACTCTTGAGCATCTGTCTAACAGTTCTGAAGTTTGGCGTTCCATTCACATTCCAAATATTGCTGTCAGCAAGGAGCCTCAGACCTAGCTAAGATAGGTCTAAAGCTGCTTCCTTTTCTGAAGACATATATGTGATATATGCGGCATGTGTCATATTATTTCTATGAAGACTATGCCGGGGTATCACAACATTGTCTGTTCAATTGATGCACCAAGCAGTATGGCAAAATATGTTCATCCAAACATTGTAGTTAAAATTAAAAGCGAAAGCTTTTCTGTACCTGCTTGGCATGGACTTTACAAATATGAAGCAAACGCTCTGCAGCATATTCGATTCCCTCAGTGCACAATTAATAAAGCACATAAATGAAATGCCTTCTTTTGCCCAAACTTTCAAGTGAGTCAGTTACTCATCAACGGTCACATAATAATACACGAAGTTACTAGAAACAGTCGGTTGATTTTTTATATATTATGTGTTATATATGACGCAATAAACTTTTATTTATACACTCAATAACAAAGAAGCATAATTTCATGGATATTGTCAAAAATTTCCAAACTTTTTGAGTAAATTTTTTAGATTTTGCCCAAATATTTGACAAATCAAAACTTTTGAGGGAGCTGCACCCTCAGCTCCCTCGCCACTGCGTTTGGGCGATGAATGATAATATGGGTCGGGACGCTGTAAAAATGATCAGCAATTTGCTGATCCACTGGTTGTTATTTGTACCAGTCGAGAATTTGGGAACTGGTAAGCCCACACCATTTTATATGAGGCGTTGTTTAGTGATGGAACTGAGTATTCCCTATCCCCCTGGGAATCAAATAGTAATGATGCGAAACAATTTTATTGGCAAAGCTAAGGAGGTATGCAGACGTATAAAAACAAGCAAAATCTTTGGTATGTTATTCCTCTAATAAAGTCTTTGTCCAGTAGAAATCTCCTATAACGTCACTTCATGGGACCGAAGGAGTGCAGCTATAAGCCAGGGGTCTCCCAACTACGGTCAGCGGGTCAAATCCGTCCCAGCCATTTCATCCGCCCGCAAGGATTTTTTATCAATAATGAAAAAATAACATATTTACGAAAAATTATTTTGGTAGCATGCAACATATACCGAAACAATGACATTACGTAAGACGGCAACGCGAATTTCAGTTGGCCAAGTATAACTGTGCTGCAGGGTGGTCGTAATCTGAGTTCTTTATTAGGATTAGGTTCATCCTATTTGAAACCATATTTCTCACTATTATAAAATCAAAGAAGCAGTTTCACATTGTTTTCAATACATTTACCATTGTTATTAGACAACATTATTTTATTTTGGACCGGGAGTTTATGTCCGGCCCCCGAACTGTTGTGTAATAGCTCATCCAATAGCTCATGTGTAATAACCTGCTGCTCATTTCATTCGATGTGTGAAGCCTTGTTTCAGTCAGTAACGTTCTTGGATTGAAGCCTGGAAAGTTGCAATCCTTGTTAACGGGCTTGAAATTACTTTGGCAAATAATAAACCGTCAACAAAAATTATCATTGCAGCAGTTGAACCGCACGTTCTCATACTGTGTCACAAGTACGTTATAGCATTATAGCAGTGCTTTTACAGTTTTTTCAACTCACAGAGCCGTTTTGTGTGCAATGAGTCAAAACAGCTTTTTTTCCACGTTATCTGCACTAAGCAATCTAGTGTGAAAACCAAGGAATTTGTAAAAGGCAAAGTGATTTATTCCGAGCATTACATCCATCAATTTATTTTCTTAGCCTAGTTGTAACAGCTTCTTAGCCTCGTTATAACAGCACATGACTTGAATGCAAATATTTCGCCAAACTATTTGTCGAGCATGAGTCGGTGACCATTAGCTAATAATTACTGATCTTCTGATAGTTTTTTTCTGCGTAAAATTGAACTCCTTTACTCATGTTTATATTTTCATAAAACAATATTTGCAAATACTTGAAAACTGATCCGTCGGCAATTTTTTGGTCAAGGTGTGGTGGGATTTTTAAGCATTTGTAGTGAACTCCGGAGTTTTACGAAACTAGATACTAATTTCAAGGATCTAAACCAAATTGTTTTATCTTTGCTTCTTAGCTTCGAACTGGGCTTTCAGCCTGTATGCCAAACGTCGAAACAAAGGCTCTTGAACAAAACAAACTAGAGGAGAAAGTCTACTTCAACTTTTTAACAATATTAGGAAACTATATACTTCTTTCAGCAAGTAAACGACATCGCGGAGGCGATACTGTTGCATAAATGAAATTAGGTTTTAGCGTATTGAAACACTAAATTGAACAGAAGCTTTGTTCTATGCATTGAGGTGAATTTTGATGCCTATATTACGGGTTTTGTCTGTTGGCAGCAGGAAAAAGTTTTACAAAATGATTGGCAATGTCTTTATTTCAAATGCGTATTGCTAAATGATGTCATGTTTTCATTTGAGGTTGAAATCTGCACACCCTTCAACAAAAAAGCCAACATTTATTAAAAAATTTTCTCATTTGTAAGAGCGTTGCATTAATATAGTTCATGCAATGATTCCTCTTGGCAGAATGTTACGGAATTTAACGCATCTGACAATAGATTGAACAGAGTCTGCAACCCATGTCTGAACTGACGATTGAATCAAAAATATCGAGCCAGAATCCAACGGAACACCGGTTAGGATTTTGTTTCTTTTGCAACAGATTTGGATTGCAGTGTACGTGCTAGCTGTGCTTGACGGTCAGTGTCACAAAATTAACCTTTCAAGCCATGTTCACTCGTAGAAAATGTAAAGTTATAAAGTTTGTGTGTAGAAGTTAAATTTGACTGATGGACTTTGCACCTCTTTGAAACATTTTTTGAAACATTGCGTCATGTAAACCTCATAATGAAAAATGGTAAAATGTCATATCTTTCATAATACGTTTGTCTTGCAACTGCATGCAAAAACGACCGTGACTGAAATACTTACGGGAAACCTTAGCCAGATCGTCGTTGATTACAAGAAACTGGTGAAAAGAAAGCAAGTTTTGTAATTTTATGCGCTTTCAAAAACAGCCTTAAGAGAATGCCAACTATTTCATGCACTTTCAATGTGGCCACTTAATGACTTCTTAGATTGCTTTAACGTCTTCTGTAAATTTGAGAAAAAGCTCTCAATTTGATGCTTTGGGAAAACATCGTTGATAATGTTCTCACATCTGTCACATTACTTACACTCACTTGCTCAAACGTCACTAATTACCGTCGGGATTAGCAAATGCAACAAACATCACATCTTGATTTGCATCTTGATTGATGGCGCAGAATAGACACAGACATCGACGTAGACATTGTCCTGAAACTGGTCAACACTGAAAGCCTAACTGCTTTAGCGCCACAGACTTCCTGTGGCAGTGGGCTCAGGATTACTCAGCTTTCCCGCACAGCAGCATCAGGTCTGTTATGCAGTGTGCTGGTGGCTGGAGACAATAATTTCTGGTCTTGTTGCATTTCGATTGGTTGGTTAATCCTGGGAATACCAATCTCTTTGCCAACGGTCCGTAAAACGTTATGAGCTCATAGCATCAAATGCACAAACGTAATCACTCATTTGCCATCGCACGTTTGTCAAACGCCGTCAGTGCAGAGTATGCCGGTGGTAGCGCACTGCTGTAGACCGGAGCAAACGTGTCAACAACGGGCTGCTCGAGAGCGTTTTCAAAACGCAAGAACCTGCTTGGGTGAACAAAGACCGAGTTCCACGGCAGAAAATAAGACGGTGCTGACGATGTCGTTCCTGCGCGCCACATAGTGGTTGGACTGTGAGGCAAATAGTGTGGGTGGTGGTGGTGGAAAGTTGGAAGACAACTGTTCATTGAAGAAGTGGGAGAGACCAACGAATTTAAAGGAAATGATACCGAACCTTCCGCTTGCGTTCGAATAGAGCTGTGACCAGGTATCTTGTCTACATCATTTTCTGTTGATTCCTGATTGAAAATCAAGGTTCCGCGATGCTTTTTTTGAAATTTCCGATGTTTAGCTCTTCGGTTTTGAAACCAAACCTAATAGAAAGAGAGATTAATCACGGCGTAGAAAAAACTCAAATCCAAACTTTTTGGTGTTGTCTATCTATCTTAATACGTGGATCGCAAATGGCTGCATTTAAAAATGGCTGAAAAAATATTATTTCTCCATTCAATGTAACAGAATCAAGGATCAAAGTGAAACTCAAAAGTGTTGTAATTCGTTCCAATAATAATAACGCAACAACCAATGAACAAAATAACCAGTTACATTGGTTTAACTCGAATCAAAAAATATTCTTGCATGATGCTGGCTTTCAATAACATATGGACATGATTTCCAATTACCTGAAGTGCGTCTATTTCCTAAACTGTTCACTCTGATTATTTGCAGGTATTTCAAATATTTGACGAATTTTGGCTGTAGCGACACTCCAGAGAGAGCATTCGCGATTTTTGTTCTTATCAGGATGTGGTCGGTTAAAAGTAGATCTTCATGACACTTCACAATTTATTCGTGGCTTCAGCCGCAGTTGCTGAATGCCAAGCTATGCTTTCTTCCTGCTTCTCTCCTCCGATTCTCAAGAAGCTCACTCGTTCTTCATAATCGACAGTCAGTTAAACGTCACCGAACAATTTTCTTACCTTGACAACAACGTTCGTTACCTCTTAGTGCGACCTCACCAATCAGGAAGTTTTGGATCAACCTTGCGTCTGCTTCCTTCTGACAACTATCCAAGCGCGTGTACGCAAAATGCAATCTGGCCATTCGTACCAGAACAGCCGCGTGCAATGCCGCCTGTATCTCAACTCTGCTGCACGGTTATGAGAGTTTGACGCCATGTTGTAAGCTTATCACATCACTCAAGGCCTTTCACATTCGATGCTGGCAGATCACCCGAAATCTGTGCTGGAGGAACAAAGTGGCCCACACTGAGGCCCGCCACAGAGCCGAGCTGGCACGTCATGTCTGGACATCAAGTTGTTGCATTGACAACATAGATTGCTCGGGTCAGGATGTCCGCAAGTCACACGCTATTCATTGAACTTCAAATGGGTCATCGGGGAAAGGGTTTCAAAAATGCAAGCCAAATCAGAACCCCAAGTCTGTAAACGCTACTGAAGACAAACTGACAAACATGAGCGGAAAAATCAAATGAAATCTATATGATGGAGATAAGGTAGGACATCTAATGACCGTGACAGAGAATCTATCAAGACCTACAAATTACTGCTTATCCGTAGATGTTTTCCAATATTAGCAGATGTAGTGGAATAGTTTTCAACAGCAGAAGCATGCATAGCCTCTGATTACAATTTTAAAGTTTGAACTACAAAAAGGTGAAATTCTGGTTTATTTCTAAAGGAAATATGCTTACGCTCAAACTTGCTGGAAATGTAGTAAAAAAACAATCAAAAAACTTTCTTCTTTGGTCCATTCAACAGACCGAATTTCGTAAACATACAAACAAAAAAGTAAGCCTCATTTTTCAAGTGCTTACCTGAATGCGAGCTTCAGTGAGATGTGTCCTGGCCGCTAAGGCATCCCTCAGGAAAATGTCAGGATACTGAGTGAGTTTAAATGCATCCTCCAGGATCGTTAGTTGTTCCTGTGTGAATCTCGTGCGGTTACGACGTCTTCCGCTTCGACCGAAAGGGAAGGGAAAAGAAATCTTTTTTTCAGCACTTGATTCTGTCAAAAGTTCACTGCATCTCAACACAGTTATTCCCCCTCAAAACATTCGCTCATTCTCAACAAAATCACTCAAGCTTTTTGTTGAGAGGTTTATAAGATTATCGTGACTGCGTGAAGTTTCGCGAATAATTGTGAATCTAAATGACTGGAAGGTACAGCTGGTACCGTTGTTTCCAGAAAAAAGCACGCTGAAGAAAACGTAGTAGAGTCTTCAGCTTAAAAACTGGTGAACAGCAGCAGCTGACATGCTGTCGAGTCGAAGATGTTGTTGATACAAACTTGGAGTGAAATAATTTGACACTGACTTTATATTTAGGATTTCTGTGCAATCAAAAGAAAATTTTTCTTGCCTTGAGAAAGTTCGTTTTAAGGCGTATAACTGGCATAGAAATCTACGATTTACACATAAAAAAATCAAGACCAGCGACCATGCGTCGGAATGTTTGTAATTTGAGTAAAAGAACTGCAAACCCTTCAGTCGCGTTCTCTGCTTTGGATGCAAAAGTAGGTATTCCTGCAGGTGAAGATTTACCTGTTAAGCAAACAACCGTGCCTTGTTTCTGAAGTACGTTAGTTGTGATAATATCATGTTTGATAGGTTGGAATTGTGCGTGGAAAGGGCTGCCAAAATACATAGGAGTTGTGTTGAAGTTTTTCTTTACCACTCTGATTGTATAGTGCATTATGTAGCTCCACTTGATAAAAAGTTTTGAATAGTATTGCAAACACGTGCTCTTAGTTTAACAAACGGTACAATCGTCAGCCACATGTCAAAAAATAAATTATCACTGGAAGTCACAAAAACGGCACATTTCTGTTGAAAAACTGTGTGTGGACCTTTCAAATTGTCAGCAAGCATCTTGCTGTGGACTGTAGACAGCATCTAAGAATTTAATAATCGTTACACTATATCTGACTACCAATGATTACTATGGTTTGAAAATCACAATTTTTTACCTTGATGATTTTTTTTATCAGAAAACCAACTTTTGCCAAATCAGTGCTTTTCAAAAAGGCGGTGGTTGATTGATTCAATGATATTGAAAATATTTTTGTCAAAAACGTTTATCAACTATTCGTACGTTTAATGCATCAAACCAGCGAACATGAACGTCCTATAAACCTCTTCAATCCATTAAAGTGTGATGCAGGGAAATTTACACAAAACTATAGCTTCTTCGCGATTTCAGAAATTTTCTTTGCTAACTCCTGAAATAGGCTGTCAATTGCGTTATTTTTAAGTCAGTCTGATCAATTTAAAATACAAATGCTCTCGTGTTTACTTCATGCCACTAAAGTTTCTAAAGAATTTCTGTCGGGTTCAACATGCGTTGTGTACCAAACAAATAAATCTAAACAGAGTACATTCATGCAACTCGATGTAGCTATGCTAAAGGCAACAGTGGTCAGAAGTACAGAAATGTTTCCAACGTGTCCGAGATCTACACATCGATAATGAAGAGTTGTTGAGGGGATCGATGTGTTGCGATTGTTTCCAAAGATTGTTCAAGTTACGCAGCACGACCATTCAACAAATGCGTCCGGCCACTCGTTTTCCCGAGTTTACACTTTTCATTAAATATTTTTTCCTTGCTGATGGTGGTTGTAGGCTGAGAAAGTTGAAACGTTTGAGAATGTTTTCTATTTTTTTCGATATGAAGCTGGTTAGCAGCATAACAACATTGAAGATGATTTGCAGCTTCGTTAACAGAAAAGTCTATGCATTTTCATCCTGATATGAATGGAATTAATTGTATCTATAAAATTTGAAAGATTATTAGATATTATCCAATTCTTCTCTACATTTCATGATTTTTGTATGCTAAAGCCTATAAAACTATAACGTTGGTTGGTGTACATATTTAGATAAGCAAAAGTTTTAAACAGAAATCATTTTGAGAAAACTGTTTTTCAAATGATCTTGTTTTTGTGACCATACAGTTTTGCAAATTTTCGAAAAAATTTGCATTTTTGTAAAAATTATATTGTTTCACGTGGTGTAGCATGATCTTCATGTTTAGTTCTCCTGGGGTAAACGAAAATAGTTTAATATTTGCAGGCGTCCGTAGGCGCGATCCACATACTTTACCGTTGTGATTTTCAGGAAACAAAAGTAATTGTTTCAACACTTTTTTCCGAAGTCCGATAATTTTTACTGATCTTTCGAAAAATCTTCAAAGACACATCTGAACAATCTGTGGTAAATATGAAGAATTAAACTCATAGTCGTTGCAGCGTCATGTGCCACATTACTTTCCCCAGTAATTTTACCAAACTACGGAATAGCATTGCACTTTTGCAGCGTTTTTTTCCGACATTAGTTGATGTTGACTGTTGTTCAAAATCATTTTTTAACATTTAATGAAATGGTTTACGCGTTGCCGTTCCATTTTGTTTTAGTCGCATTAGCTGCTTGACAAATTAAAAAAATAAAATATAAGCTTTTCCTTTAGTGTTGCGCATATCGTCTGAACTTCACGTACATACCGCACAAAAACTTCTCCAGTGGTTCAAAGCAGGTTCGATCTAAATAAATAAAAGAACATTGCAGGAAAATGAGAACTTCTAATTTTAAGCGCATAAAAGGTGTGCTGAAGAAGATCAGAGGAAACCAAACGTTGAATTTAAAATGTAATCAAGCAATTTTTAAATGATGTGTAAGACTTTTGAGGGAGATTTTTTATAAAAGCGGTACTCGAGATAATTTTTTCTGAAACGGACCGGATTGGTTGGTTTCGTTTTGACCCCCAGCGAATTAAGAATACCGGATTTTAGTGGGAGGAATTAGACAAAGGTGTGTCTTCACTGCTCCTTTACAAAAAGGGTTACAAAGTTTGTGTTTTTCAATAATACTAATCAGTTTTGCAAATTTTTAATCAGTCTATCGCAAATCCATTACTTCAGACTACACGTAATTTTCAGTCATACAGCATTGTGGGATTAATTATTTTTCAATCTGTTGGAGAAAATGAGATGATTTACTTTGGTTTACTTTGTATGACATTACATCATTGACTAACCACTCTAGAATATGAGCGCTTTTGGTGAAAGCAGATTGTAATTTTAAAAAATGGCAATATAGTAAAAGACATATTGAAGACAACACTGCCGCTACAAAAAGGATTTATATCACTTAATTTTTCAACGCCCACCGGCAATACCTACACAGTAGTTTGTTCCATCTTTTTTATTTTCTTTTAAGTATCTGCATGGAAACATTGCCTATGGCTGATGAAATTTTGTTTGCAATAGCGGATAATTGCTCCAGAGTTTGGTAAAAATCTTCAAGTAATGTCGTATTCATTATGATCACTTAATGGATTTTTTGCAGTCTCGGAAAATTTCAGTTGAACAAGTTTAGCCAAAATAAGAAAAACAAAAAGATGTTGGACGAAAAATGATATTAGAATTCATTTTGTTCCAAACGTAAAAATAACGTTCGCTTGGAGTGAGATTGAGGGGAAAATGCAGAAATATTTTTTTCGTTAACATTGTTTTTTTTACATATTTTATTTAAAATCATGGATTAATTTATGTCCATGTAACCTCTTCCACTTATGGGAGTCGCACGTAAAAATATTTGTGCATTTCTTTTGATACACGGCTAACTTAGTATCATGGACACGTATAAAATTATTGGCCGTCAAGCTGGCCAATGTTTTTACTTTGTAACACGGAGCTTTGTGAAGCGAAAAAAACAAACTAAGATTGCGCTGCACGGTTTGTGCAAAAAGTAAAATATTTCGTCAAGGAAAAAATCTTGTGCAGCAGCACTTTCAAAGATTTTGGATATTCTCGGGAAATCTGAATGCACAGCTTAAAGGAAAAATTATTTGCTTTCAACTGCAACAGTGCATTCAAATGAAATGTGAGAGCGAGAAAATATTGAATTTGGAAGATTGTATTTTTGCAAGGTCATTCCATGCTGGGTCAAACTACTCAAAAACCAAACAATACCTTACGTTCGTTTTATTGAGAAGTTGAGTAAAACGTACATATCTTCTATATGGGATAAGTTTCTCATTTTACCAGAAATACGGTCACTGAAGTAAGGTTGAATAAGTGCGTGTCCTGACAAAGTGAAAAAAAAATTCCTTACCTTGCGTTAAAGAAATTTCGTCATTTGCAGTTCTTCTGCCATCCACGCTCATCTTTCTTGAATTATTCAAAACCTGTTTACGTTTGCTCACCACAGACTGCAACACTCCTTTCATCTGAAATGAGACGCGATTTCTTCGTGTCTTGGTTATATTGCAAAAAACATTCAACTGTGCAGCATCGAGCTCATAAACCTCAATCAGTGACCGACAATTGAGAAGTCCCGTCATGCTCGTCTTAATCAGCAGCACCTTGAATAAATCAATGGCCAACTTCCCTCCACTCTACTGCGAATTTAATGTCTTAGACCCACGGGATTTTGCGCCTTAATTCCGGGCTTTGTTAGGAAACCACATAATTGCCAAAAAACAACCTATTAAACAGGATGGACCTAATGAATATAGCAAAGATGATTCTGGATGGTGAACGCATTGATTTGGTGTTATTGTACAGAGCGCTCGTTTGGTTTATTCATCAGCCTTTGTCTGATTTATAATGCTAGGAGCAGTTTGTTCATCGTTGCACACAACCTCGCCATTGCAAAGCACGTCATAGTGAGCCCTTGTTTAAATTAAAATTTCGACCTTGCTCTGTATATGAACGAATGGCGATGCTCAACGCGTGTTTCTTTCAAATAGGAAGGATCGTGACTTATCTGGATGTGCTGCGATTGTGTTTCAAGCGGGTTTTACTGTTTGAACTCCAACATTTTGAGCTTCAAGAATTTGATCCTGTTAAAAACTTCCAACTAGTAAATTTTCATAACTTTGTCAGTAATGAATGCGGTGAAGCATTTTGTACGAATGCGGGGGCGTGCAGAGGTCTAGCGATGACCGGGACAACTGCTTTGTTGTATTCCCACTACCAAATTCAAGTATTTAGGAATATGGGAATATAAGCGTTTGAAAATCATAAAAAGTAGTGTTGACTAAAACGAAGATACAAAAAATTAAATTGAAAGTGTTTCAAAGTGTATTTTTTCTTCAGCATAATTTGTTTTTTTTCTGTGGGCCTGATACATAGCCTATGTGTATAAGAAAAATCCTTCTGGTAATGGGTATGCATTGAGGAACTACAATACATATAGCATTTACGCATCAAAAATAAGTGTCAGACAAGCTTACTAAAAAGAAGATAACACTTGTTATGCATGATAGGAGATAAAGAGTTTTTTTTCTATTATGGAAAGCATTTGAAATTGTACAACCATGCATCTTGATGCATTGCTACCCTTTACGTTTTTCCGAACTGCAGTATAAACAAATTGCTAAGGATGTTAGATGTTGCAAATTAGATTCATTAATTCATTAGGATCAAAAATTAACTCGTCTTATTCAACTAGATCACATTAACAAGCCAGTTACGCACTTACACTTATTAATTTCTCTTTCCCAAATGATTTGCATGCCCACGTTTCCATCAGATCCATGCAGCATGGGCTAGCAGCGTTTTAATAAAATGTACTTTTTGTTATTTAACTCTTTAGAGACCCCCTTGCCTGGGATACCCGGGGCCCTGTTCGCCACACCCACGTACGTGACATTGTGAAGTAGCTGAACAATCACACTCACTGAAGGCAAGTTAAACTGATTGAAAATTGTGCTTTGACATTAAATACAAGAGAACATCAAGGAACTCTCCTCAGGCTTGTCATAAACCAAAATGCTGTCCAACTACATACAAATCACACAACTTTTGTCTCTAAATTTTTAACATTTTTTAGCACTAGAATCTTGTAAATCTTAATGTGTGGATCACGAAAAATTTCCATAGTGCTCACGTCACGTGAATCCTATCGTTCTCACAACGCAACATCTTATCTCCTCTTACGGAAATTTATCCTCAGATTAAACTATCCAGTTTGTTCGCCTCAGCAATCTTAAGTTGACAGGGGTCGCCCTTCCACACCGTGGTAATAACTTTTCCTCACATCGCTCACATTTTAATGCATGCAGCACATGCACTTCTAACCCTCGCTTGTTATTTTGATTCAAGGTCGCAGCGTGCGTCCCGTCCTGTTGCCACGTCATCGGATACAACGTCATGAATTGAGAAACCGGCGCGAGTGGTTGCTTGATCGTGACTGACGTTACAACTGACGCGGATATTCGGTTACGTCACTTTAAGCAGAAAAAACAGAAAAAAATGAATTACTTTTCCTTTCTGCACCAATCTGAAGTGCAAGTTGCAAACTTGTCAAATGAAGAAATGGGGAAAACGAATCGATAATGGTAATTTCGTTCTAACCAGATCTTTCGTGCCGAACATCAAAAACATGCAGAAGAGTCACTGCATCTTCTATCGGTCAAGCGTAAACGTTGTGACGTCACAATCGAGCTGCCCACAATGACTCCAATACCGTTTTTATTTCAGCGAAAATAATAAAACAGGAAACAGTGGATTGCTACAACAGTGCGCCATACGTCTGGTGTGGGATGGTGTAACAAACGGTGTAGGGTGACATGCGATGACGCTGAACATGAAAATCGATCGCCCCATGGAAAAGTGCTTTCGCATTCAAGGCTATGTATTTAGGTTTCAAGTTTATCATCGCCAAGTGATGCTGGAGCCATTTTGTCTTCACGCACGACGACTCAACACGATTACAACTTTCTGTTGTTCCAGTTATTTTCTATGTCCTCCTTGACCAGAGGTTCTACTGCAAGGCAGAGTTCACTGAAGATGATTACCTGGTCCACTTAACACGTGTAATGAGCTACTTTTACACGATTTGCGAAACATTCGTAAAGATTTGAGTAACATTGTTGCCTAAATTACTGATAAATAATACTTCCGCTATAATGCCCAATCATTGAGATCATCCTGGAGATAGAAATGCACAAGCGATGCCAGAGTTCGCTTGAAAGTATCACCAGACATTAACAGGTCCTTCTGTCGAATCGTAACCCAATGCTCTTCTCTCGATTTCAAAACAGCAACTGCACAGCGGGTAATAAGTTGAATCATGTATTTTCAAGTGGACGACCATAAAAAAACAATATTTGAAAACATGTTTTTCACAGTAGTAATAACGAAAATGGAGCACTCATGAACAATGTTTGCTGAAGAAAAATGCACTTTCCACGTATTTCATACGAGGTCGCGGTGTCTATACGAGGTCAGCCTCGTAGGTCGATACAAAGAAACAAAACATTAAATTTCTTGTGACAGTGACGTCATCCAGGAAATAAACGAGCATGATTGTGAAAAAGATTAGTTTGTGTAACAAAGAAAATTCAACATTTAGGAACACAAAAAAAATTGCACTGAAATACAAAATAGCAAATTAGACGCAGAACACAACAGACGCGGTTTCGCAATCGCTCTTTGCATTGAAGTCACAGGCCTTGATGTTAGGTCGCCAGAAATAGCGCAGGGACGAATGCGCGCGATCTCACTGGGACTAAAAATGTCAGAAACACAAGCTATCTTCATTCACTTCACAGTAAACAACATTTGCGTGTCAGAAACTCGTTGTGACGTGTGAAGATTGTAACAAACGCCCAGGTTTCAAAGTCAAACAACGAGCTGATGAATTATTTATTACGCAGCTCAAGTATTGTCGCCACGTAGATGTTTTGGACGATATATTAGGATCACATTGCGGAGGTCGCCCATAACAGCATGTTACGCAGGTGTTTCACTCAACCTGGTGGTCGCTGACATTAACATCTGAAGACGAAGACGCAAAATCATCAACTCATAACCAAATTTGATGCGTTAGCATTGAAAGAAAAGTGCCGATAATGAGGCAGGTGTTGAAGAGAGGACTTTATGAGCTAAAAGGTCAAAGCAGGAAAATAAGCGCAGGCGTCATCGCGTGCAAATAATGTCAATTATTAACAACGTCCTTTTATCAACAGCGCCACCCGCCGTCAAGATGTGTTTGATTTTAAAAGAAACGTTTACTGGCAACGTTCCAGGACCATTGTGACGTCACGGAAGGTTGACGTCGTCAGAATATTTGGACGCGGTGGTTTTCGCGATCGCTCACGACAATGTCGTTGTTGTTGAGGAGCGCGACGCCTTCTATGCCCTTCATTTGGCCCGGAGCAGGGCCCCAGGACCCGAAACCGGCAACATACGTTCCATCTTTGGTGTAGATCTGCGTAAAATACGTGTAAGGACTTTTACACAAGCTAAAAAATAAAATTAAGCCGTGGATTACTCGACGTGTCCTTGTTAAAAAGGTTTGATTCTGACGTAACAAGTGCAATCAGAAATTTCTTGAGAAAGGTATGAAAATTTTCAAGAGCATGCAATGGTATTTTAAAAAATCTTGCAAAACATATCAATCTATTTGCGTCATATCGTGCATTACGTAATGTAGACTTTCATTTCAATAACAGCGATTTCATGAAGAGACTGGAAGCTGCAAACAGCAAGCAACATGAAAAATAACTGTATACAAACAAATTCACAGGCACTGGGTACTTATTGCATTGTCAGAAAGATTTAAACAAAAACCAGGTTGTATCGCTTGGTGGAGTGTTTGACATTCGCAGTATCTTGTGTAACAAACCTTTTCAACGCCAAGCCATCTCTGCCGTCATTTAAGTGAATGCGATTAGCAGCAAAGTTAATGAAGAAAACGATGCCGGGAGCCAACAAGCAACGGTCAGGTGAACCTTCTATGGGTGGGTTTTACAGTAAGATAGACCGATACATCGCCATGCCGATATAACGATGATGGCGATGCATCATATCGGCAATATTCAGCCGATATATAACTGCAATATCCAGATAGTGAGTATGTGTACTTGAGCAAATGCTTAGAAACTGTGCTTCCTGAAACGTAACTTAACATTGTTAAATTTTGGTTTTCAAATCTTTTCTCGCAAAAATGCAAACATTACAGTGCATTTGTCCAGTGGCGGGCAATTACCATTTTCTTGTGAGTTGGTTTAATATGCGTTGCAAAATGTCTTCGAATGCGCTAGTTTATTCTTTTTCACTTTCACTGTGTCGTTGCTATAACAGCACCACCAGCGCATCCTTCAAAACAACACAAAGCAAAACCTGCACTCTGTTGTTGCCACTGTCTCCGATGACAATGTTTCCATGCCGGTCGACAGCGACACCGCGCGGATACTTGAACAAACCGTCGGCGGAACCTTCTCTGCCAAACTTGAAGAGGAACCTTCCGTATTTGTCGAATACTTGCACACGGTGGTTGCCACTGTCACTGACGATTACCTGCGTGGGAAGATTTGTATAAGTTTCGCTGCAGGAGTGTCTAAAACCTTTCATAAAGCAACAATACATTTAAGTAACAATTACAGGCCCTAGCTTTTCAGCGGGCATTCTGAGGGATCGCCTGCCTGGTTCTGCTCCCATCTCCTTGCAATGATTCAAGCTTGTACTTATCATTCATCAATGTTTG
>Ga0210059_1006509_pt1 | contig 18712 bp, 13 predicted proteins | sample Ectturendosymbi2_FD_188042 | JGI IMG/M metagenome (GOLD analysis project Ga0210059, IMG submission 188042) | Ecteinascidia turbinata endosymbiont from Florida, USA - Sample 2 (SPAdes) (version 2) | ecosystem: Host-associated > Tunicates > Ascidians > Unclassified | place: Key West, Florida... | reverse complement strand
AAAAACTACTTCACTTATGACGTCACTCACAAAAAATCCGCACTCCCCAACCAAAAAATTTTTTTTCGAGTGTAATCTACTAGGCTGGCCGATCCGTTTGAGCCATTAAACAGCTCTCTAGCGCAATCGGCGGAGGAGCTAGGGCGTTGGTAAGGCAACTGAAATTGCTGGTTTTGGGCTGAAATCAAAGTACGAATATATCGTACCCCGGTTCTCAAAGTGTTAATAGCCAAAAGTGTTTACAGAGTTCTTGATAAAGTTTCACTATCAAACAAGACCTAGTTGTAAGACACGTGCAGTTGCTTGAAAGTGATGGACTTGGATATTGATCAAGAGCTTCGCGAAGCGGAACGTCAGTACCTTGATTTTTTGGATGATGGAGTAAGTTTGACACAATAAGATTAGCTTGTATTGATATTGCTGAAAATAAACATGGGTGCTAAAAGTATGTTTGAAGTAATATGTACACATTATTGTGCCTGTTCTATATTTTGAGAATCCTTGATTGTGGGTTAAATTTCCATGTAATTGACTCAAATCTTCATGTGCTATTGCCTAAAATATCACTTGTTCTATAGCAAAAACTTACTGTCCTAGGTTGAAATGAGATGAAACTCTTGGTTTACCCAGGAGCAGTAAAATCTAATAAGTGCTAATTCCCTTCCAACAATCTCTTGATCAGTGACGAAATCTTGAGATTTGGTCTAGGTATTGAAACGCATTTCAAGACCCACGTTTGTGAGCCAAAGGTTGCAGATCTCAGGCCTATTTTGTTAAAGGCTTTGAATGTACCATCAAAATAAGCTTAGCAATACTTCTACGATTCAACCTATTCACTGTCATCATATCTTTGAAAAAGTAAAAACTTCAAAATGTTTGAAATTTCACAAAATTGCAACTGAGAAGTTCAGATACAAAATACAAGAAACTTCTTGGCAAAAGTCGTAAGTCGTGGTATCAAACATTCAGATCTCAGCTTAGTGAAGTCTTGATCTTGGAGTTTTAACCAACTCTTAGTCTTGGAGGTGGTGTTCTCAACTACATTGCTTTTAATGTTAACACTTTCGCTGCTGGGTGGATTCCCCACGGCAATATCCACTGTTACTGGGTGATGTACCTTCAACTCTTTCATGTCTGGTAATGTTCGAGGATTTCGCACCAAAAAAACAGATCGCACGTGGCTTTATGCGAGCGTAACTCTGGCACTGAAAGGGGTAGAGAGCTGTTCAAAGGCTTAAAAGACTTGGCAAGTCTTCTAGTCTGCACTCGAAAAGAATTTTTTGGTTGGGGGTTGCGGATTTTTGTGAGTGACGTCGTAAGTGAAGTAGTTTTAGGGCCATTTTGGATCATGTTACCTGGCCTAGGGCCCAACTGCTAGGCCAAAGTATTTCGCTAAAGTTTTCGTTGGAAACTAGGCTCAAGTCCGAGTGTTTTGAGCCTTTGATCGACTTGCTAGCGTTTCTAGTTCAAAAGTTATGATCTAAAATAAACAAATTATTTAAATAACTAATTATTCAAATATTTTTATTACTTTAGATCATAACTTTTGAGCCCAAAACTTCAACAGGTCAACCAAGTATCAAAGGGCTTGGATTGTAGCCTAGTTTCCAATAAAAACTTCAGTGAAATACTGCCATCTAATGGTTTGGGCCCAGGGCCAGATGAAGTGGGCCAAGGTGGCTTAAAAGTCCTCCACTTATGACATCACTCACAAAAATTCCACAACCCCCAACTAAAAATTTTTTTTTGAGTGCAGACTAGAATGCTTACCACGTCTTTTGAGCCTTTGAACAGCTCTCTACCGCTTTTGGCACCAGAGTTACGCTCGCGCAAAGCCACGTGCGATCTAGTTGTTTTGATGCGATAATCCTCAAAATAGGCTGGACGCCAAAGTGTTAAATTTGCTATTCTTCTATTCATGACATGACCAGCCATGCCAAACACTTATTCATTAGTAGCACTAGTTGCCATTTGCCATCAAGCAGTATGTATTTCTTGCAGGCCACTGAGAGCTATAAACTTCAATCCATAGAGAATTTCACTTCATCCTTGTACCGCAAGCTCTCTGTAGCATTGAATTTCTTGCTCATGTCACTTGCATTGGGGCAGCATTCAGTTACCTGCACCAAGTAACTTCACTCCAAAGGTGAAACAAGCAAGGAATATGAAATTTTTATTAGGAAGTCAGTTTCATGTAACACTATGCATCATCAATCCTTACATCTACAAGCAATGCTAATAGGTGAAATGTTAAAACGCTGAAACAAGGGCAGGGAAAGCAAATAACCTCAAGACTAAAGTTATAAATCACACAACATTAACAACAATAAAACTTGAAATTATGTCTTTCTCAAATAATTGCATTCACTAGAGCTTCAAAACTTACTGCAAAAGTAACATAAACACCTTGTTCTCAGACCAACATATTCACTAGAATTTTGTTTCATGAAGCAAAGCAACGCATCTGTATTTAAAGCTTGAAACAACATGCCGTATGATTCAGAAATTTCTGCAAACTGCGTAAACATAAACTGCATTTGTAGCATTGGCAGCCAAGCTTAAACGTGAGCATTTGAAATGCTGTGACAGAAGAAAACAACAGTGCCAGCACGTTGGTGGTGTAAAAAGTCAAAACACGTCAACGAACAGCACAAAGATATAAAAATTTATCACATGCGAGGAAGGATCATGTTTTGAATATAAATTTGTGTGTCAAGTTGATGATGCCATTTATGTTCACAGCTATTCAGGGAGCGAAAGTTGAGTTGTTCAAATGCTCAACAAAAGTAACGGAGTAAGCTTCATGTATAGGTGGTTTATTTACAATACCATGGAAAACTGAATAGTGCCCAAGTTCAACCTGTCCCATTCTGTGGGTCCCCATACCTACCCTGCAGATGTGGTTACCTGCAACCAGCGCAGATTAACCCGCCCCATGCAGGACTCTAGTACCTATGCTGTTATGTCACATTTTAAAATTGTTTTAGATGTAAATATGTTTTTAGTCTGCTGCAGACCTTAAGTCTGGGATAGTGAATGAACAAAATTAACAAACAAATTAATGAAGTTCGCTCTGTGGCTTGTGTGTATGCTTAAATCCTATTTTTCTTGTTTTCAGGTGACAGACCAAGGTGTCTATACTGATTTGGTACGACATATGATTGAGAACAACAAGTATCGCATTGTTGTCAATCTAAATGATCTCCGAAGAAAAAACGAAACTCGATGCAACAAGTGATATGTGACATTTATGCCTTGTGTTTTTCTGTTTTAAGGTGTCCTATAAAAATTGAGCTCCAAACAGACATGTGACAACTATCATTAATCACAAGTGCATCTGAATTGCAAAATAAGGAGAGTGAATTTAATTGTTTACTGACATTATTTCACAAATGCATAGTGTTAAGGTTTATTTATCTGTAAGAGAAAGCTTCCAAGTTACTATACCAGTGTACTTGCTTTCCTGGCTTAGTTACGTGTTTTAGTTTAGGGCCAGTTTACCTCCATTCTTAGAACTTTGCGACGTTGCATTCTACTTGCTTGGCTTAATACTTTTTGGCCTGTTTTTAAGTTTACAACTTAAATTTTTTTCTCTCTATATTTATTTTTCAATGTTTGACTTGTTAAGGTTGCTGCAGAACTGCTCTGAGGAACTTGGTGCATTTCAACGAGCTTTGAAGAGTTATGTTGCTTCAGTAGATGCTGTCCATGCTAAACAACATGAAGAATTTTTTGTTGGGTTTGAGGGAAGGTAATTGATGGATTTTGGTCTGATGTTTCTGCACTTTTATTGCAATTAATGTGTTACTACACTTTGTATCCATTCAGAAAGAACAATTTTTTAGATAAAAGCAAACTGCAGTGGCAACTTCCATTTCTGTACCACATAATTCTTTCAATGCAAACCTCAGATGCATTGGACATGTGCTATTTGATGCAGTGCTCTTCAACCATTTTGTCATCAAGGAACCACTGATAGACTTTCGCGTTTGTCATGGAACCCCATTAACAAAAACTTAAAAGACACGAATTACTTGTAAGAAAATCAAGTATTTTATTATTGCATAATTCAACAAATGAACAGTTATTACAGAATTTAAAAAGCAACAAATTTAATGACTCACTTGGTCTTGCATTTTTTTAATTTAGCTGCTACATTCAGAATTTGGTCATCTGGCAAAAAGAACCCCCATCTGAAATATGTGTCGTCCCATTTTCTAATTTTGGCAATTGAATTGCATTTAGTCCGCTTCCGATCAGGTCCCTCTTTTACATTTGAACTACATTGCTCATTACCATCCACACCTTCGCTGTTGTTATTATTTTGCTTCACATATAAAAATATGCGATTTTGCTTCATCTGGCTTGACTAAATAGTAAAAAGTTTGGTTTCACATTGTTTTTACTTTACTCCCACAAAGGTTGAGCAGCAGCTCTAGTCTGTGACTCCGTCTACTCTCCCCTAGACTCAGGCTGTCTACTTTACTGTGAACTGTACACTGGCAACATCGTATAACTGTGATGCAACAATAACGTTCTTAACTGCACAACAATGAACAAGTGACGTACAAGCTATCAATATTTCTTGTTACGCTATCTGCACTCAACCTCCTGTATAACTAACTGTCCTACCTGGAGTCTGAATGCGGCACGGTGATCTAAAAATTTCATAATGACGCATCAACATACTGAAGGAAAAATCATTTCCCCTAGAAAACGAGAAACTCTTGCGGAACTCCACTACATGTTTTGTGGAACCCCTGTTGAAGAGCACTGATGTAATGAGAGAAATGAAATGTTGCTTCATATCTTTGAATTGGCACTGATTTAAATAATCATCGAGACAAACCTTGGTCTACTCACATGTCAGTGGCATAGGTGCTTCCATAAATGAGAGTAAAGACTAATCAAAGCAAAGAATTTATGAACTGCTGAACTGATAGTAAAATATTGCAGTGGTGATGCTAATTTTTGTTACCTGCGAAAAAACCTATCAATTACAAATACAGTAGTAATTTTTCCTTTTCAAAAACTGCCACTCTCCAAATCATTCCATTTTTTACTAGCCTATAAAATCACTTGCTACATTTTGAAATTGTTCCTCCTGTTATATTTACTGTTTTTATTATTTTTTAAACTGCAGAATCCAGTTGGTCCATGTGTAGTGTCTGAGAGTGTGGATGCAGTAAAATATGTTACTGAGTTGTGTGCAATTATAATTAAAATCTGTGTCATTGCAGTTCTACGTAAATCTATATAGAATGTTTAAAATCTATGAAAAAATATTTTGTTTATGAAATAAGCCTCTTGTAGGTTTTGGTTTGGATTATTTTAAATTGAACAAGACAAAGCTATGAAGCAAAATTGCGGAATGATAAACGTGGTTTCAGTTTTCAATGAAAAATGTCTTCAACTGTTACGTGATAATGTTTTGCTCATGACCAAAGAAACTTTGAACAAAATTCCAAAGTTACCAGTTTGGAAGTTTTGGGCATGATTCTATGTGATTTGCTGGTTATAAGATGTGTTATCACTTGTCACGCTGCTGCAGATTTTTATAAGATTTGAAACTTGGACATGAAAGGAACTATTTGACATCTGTGATAATAACCTTTGGTCAATGTTTCATCTTTGGGTTCTATTGGAGTTTTCAGAAAGTTATCAGCTGTGTTACTGGTGGTACCCTTGGAATTTTTCAATTGCAGGCTGATATGTGCATTAGTCTGCATGTTTAATGCCGATGAGAATGCTAACATAGCATAATTACTTGTTGACAGTTTTGGAGCAAAGCATGTCACACCAAGAACTTTGACTTCATCATTCCTGGGAAACTTAGTGTGCGTTGAAGGGATTGTAACGAAGTGCTCACTTGTGCGACCAAAGGTAAGAAGCTTCCCTGCAGATAAATACAATTGTGAGATTCTGACATTTTATGGATCAGTGTCTGAAAAGTGTAGAATGTACAATTGTACAGGTGAATTTCCACTGAAGAGGAAAACTATAATTCACATGAATAGAATTGTTTTTGGCAGTGTAACTTATGTAAGACAATTTGTGAGGTCTGATTTTTTCAAATTCCCAAATTGAATTTTCTAATTCTTATTAAACAATACAGTTTTGACTTAACAACTTTTGTTCAGACTTCTAAATGTTTAGGTTTTCTGGATTTTATTGATAGAACTTTCTTAAAGCATGATACCGTTTGTATTTTTTCTGCATTGTGAGCAAATGTAACTGTGTTTTAATAAGTTGTTTCTTAGATAAAAATAGACAAAACTATTGGAAGATTTCCGACTATACTTATCACTGTTCTAGGAAAACCAGAATTTGGCATATAAGTGCCACCAGTGCATTGAACAGCAAACTGTTATTTATTTCTATACAATAACGGTCAGTTTCTGACGAAGATGGTTGCTTTGAAAGGTTGTCCGGAGTGTACACTACTGCCCAGCCACCAACAAGACCTTAGATAGAAGATACACAGATCTGACATCTTCAAATCCTTTTCCAAGTAGCTTAGTTTACCCTACAAAAGATGAAGACAACAACCCTTTGGAAACGGAGTTTGGCCTTTCTGTTTACAAAGATCATCAGACTTTAACAATACAGGTTGCTTGTCGCGTTTATTTTTGTGTCTTTTTCAAAAGCAGCTAGTAAGAACATCAGGTGTGCTATTCTGACCCGAAACGTACATTGTTATATTATCGGTGACCATCACATACTTTCGATAATTGTGATTTCCTACATAAATTCAATGTTTTCTCCTGGTTCGACCTCCACAAGCGAAATGGTTGCTTGGACATATGTCTGAGACTCAAGACAGCTTTTTATCAAATCCATTGCCAGACAATAGTGTTCGCAGTTTACTCCTTGCACGCATTGTTTAACAATCCTGAGAAACAGCTCATTGACTGACTTCGATCCTTTGTAAAGATTGTTTATGAAAGTGTGGTAGCACGGATGTTTAACTTGATACCGCTTTGTGAAAAGGTTTGTTATTATTTTAACAACAATAGGTTCTGTTCTGCAGTGCTGTAATTTTTTGAGGAAATGTAACGTATGTCCATTGTATGTGCAGCAAATGTGTTGCGTTCTTAATCGTAAGCAAAATTTTAATAATGGCTTGTTCAATCCCTGGGATGATAGCATCACTGATAAAAGCCTCAAGATCACAAAGGGTACAGTATTATTTTCTCTTGACCCCCATTCAATCGATTGTGGGCAATCGAATAATTTACGGGGCAATCTTTGATTATGCAAATGTTGTCATCTTCACAAAGGAAACGTTTGATTTCCAAAACAGTGTATCAGGACCGCGGCCATCCTAGGGCAACTATATCTCAGTGGTACGTTATCCAACGTGTCAATTGAAAGGTTGGCGTTTCAGCCGCGGTCACTGAAGGTGTTGCAGTAGCACATCTTGGGCTTGCATGTCCTGTGCAAGTCTCATTCAAACAAAGTTTTTGGTAGACAAATTGCTAAAGCAAACTTTTGGCGGTTTCAAAAACTTTTCCCGGTTGAATGGCGTTAGATGCTGTTGGTAGATTTTAGGTTTGTGCTTTTATTGTTAGATAATTATCGACTCAGAAATTAGGAATTCTACAGCAAATGTCTTCGTAGGAAATGCCCGAGAAAGCTCCTGCTGGTCAGTTACCACGCTCTGTAGATGTTGTTGTCGACGATGACTTGGTGGACCAGTGCAAACCTGGTGACCGAGTACAAATCATTGGAACTTACCGCTGCTTGCCTGGGAAAAGAGGAGGTCACACTTCTGGCATTTTTAGGTAAAATATATATCTTAATTTTTGTTTTCTATATATTTTTTGTCCTGCCGCTTCAGTAACGGCTTAATAAATATTTAATGGCGAGCACTGTAAATACGAATATCAGCGGGGGTTCATAGTGTTTAATAGTTGCTCTGGTACCGTGCTATTTACGCAACACGCTGAAACGCCTTCTTTATAAATGTGATTTTTTCCCAGAAAAGGTATTGGCTAAATTGAGGGGGAAATATATCATACAGTAATATGGCAGCCTTCGGCATACTTGCTGATCAATGTTGTTTACCAAAAGCTATTTGCCGCAGTCGACTGTTCTACGCGTTTTCTCTTAATACATCCATACTGTGTGCTAGATTGTAAAGGTTAATGCGAAAGTGAGCAGTTCTCCTTAAAGGATGCTTTCTTTATTCTTTTTTATGCTTGTTGAGTCTACTCAAATGTGATCTTTTAAGTAAGTATAATGTCTACCTTCACCCAAATTATCTCGCTATCGTAGGAATAATTGTTTTACAGAACGATTTTGATTGCAAACAACGTCAAAGCACTAAGCAAAGATGTTAGCCCAACATATTCTGCGGCGGACGTCCGCAACATCAGAAAGTTTTCGCGCTTGCGAAAAGTCGATGTGTTTGACACACTAGCTCGATGCTTGGCCCCATCCATCCACGGGCACGAATACATCAAAAAAGCTGTTCTGTGCATGCTGCTTGGTGGAACAGAAAAGGTGATCGGTTGTTTCTCGCACGTGCATTTCAGGACAGAGGACTTCTGTTCTGAAATCTTACCGATTTGAATAAGAGTTCAGGATCGAAGATACCGTTGAAGAGTTGCTTGAAATCTACTTCCTATTTTTATAAATTTTGCTGGTTGATTAGAATTCGTCGCCTTTGTGGAGGCAACTAGATACTTGAACACAGATATGTGCAAGTCTTGATCGTTGCAAATTCATGAAAACAGAGCCCAGTCGGCCGATTCCTCGAAAGCTTGCAGCAAACCTAGAGTTATTAATTGTCGTTTATCATAGATATTTAATTTTCACACTACGATTAGGTGATATCATGTGTATTGAGTAGCAAACGAAAGTATTACACTGAGCAAATGTTTATTTCAATGCGCATGTCGTAATCATGTGGACACACAACTGTAGTGAAGCGTTTCAAGCGGTGAAAGGGCTATGTGATACATATACGACATGAAATTTGGAATAATCAAGTGCACGAGATTGAGATTTCACTGCGCAAATGATCTGGTGGTAGTGCGCAGTTGCGCACCTTAAAGGGAACACCGGTTAGTAGTTTCATAATTGCATTAATAGCACCCAATGTTGCACGCACCTGGTCCATTGCATACCTCAGAAAGATTTGCGTACCCTGCGCATTTTGTGGATAGTCGCTTTAATAGTACGCACCGAGTTTTTTACATGAGGATAAGAAAACGCGCACTTACTATTCTAGTGTATTTATATTTTTTTGCTCGTGTGTAGCTATTTCAACGATGAGGACGCATTGACAATTTGTTATTTGATTTGTTTGATATACATTGCAGCTATTTAATTATCATCTTCAGTAATAGGTGAACTATGTAGCAAGGGTGCGGTAATCAAAGTCGCCAGATTAAAATCTCAATAAAAATCCAAACAGTGCTAAAAAGCGGCCAGAAAAAGGCCAAACCGATTGTTTAAAGGCCGGAAAAAAGGCTTGACTTTGTTTGTGGTACTGCTATTCCTTTGTCACAAAAAAACATTTAAATTACAAATAATTATAAATTTTCCTCCAAATTTCGGTTAAGTCTTGCTTGGCCTTGTACTGGAGCTCATTACTGATGCTTCTCTCACATGGTTTGTGAAATACACACTTTGGGTACAATGGTACATAGCTTGCGACTGATCCATTGGCAGCTTTTTGCACGAAAGTCGCGCCCATTCACTCTTGTACTTACTACATTCCACTTCTCGACCTCATTGTCGCATTGCTAGTGGAGACGCAGACCTGTCTGCAAGCGTTGAGCCTGCTTAGTGCTTACAACAACGCACTATACAGTTCACACATTTCCAGTGATTACGCGCAACAATTACTTCGAATCTCGCATGCTTCAAATCGTACTAACATCATAACGCGGGCGTCAGTCTATACCAGGGGTCACCAACCATTTTGAAACTGAGCTACTTCTTGGTACAGATTCATGCGAAGGCCTACCAGTTTGATACACACACTTCTGAAATAAAAATTTGCTCAATTTGTCTTCAATTATGTTATTAATAAAACAAAGATATTCATCAATGTGAAGACACTGATCATGTTTATGCTATTGTCAGAACAGGCCTGCGGTCGACCAACGTGGTCCGTGAGGGCGACCTGGTGCCTGTGGGCACCATGTTGGTAACCCCTGGTCTATATAGTATTTATTACAAAAATTTTGCATGTGTGTAAGCGAGAAAAATGGAATAGTAATATTTTTGTTCAGAGGAATCTTTTTCAGCGTAAAAAGGCGAAACGAATTGTTTAAGACCAACCAACGTGAGATTAGGCCCAAAGACCAAATAATTTTTTTAGGCCAACCAACTTGAAACGAGGCCAGATTTCTAATCTCACGTTGGTTGGTCTTAACGAGGCCAGATTTCTGAAATTTGGCCCAAAAAAGGCCAATCTGGCAACCCTGACCGGTTGATATTGCTAGCCGTAAGCTATTATGCCTTTTGCAATCATACAGATCTTGGAAAATGGAACGAGATTGCGTGGAGACATAAACGTGCTATTAATTGGAGACCCCAGTACCGCAAAATCTCAAATGCTGAGATACGTGCTGCATACTGCTCCTCGAGCCATCACTACTACTGGTAGAGGAACGACTGGGGTGTGTACAAACATGTAGCTTTGAATCAGTGACTTAATTATTTTTCTAATGCTTACAAACCAGAAGTACAGCAAACAAAGTTGAATTTATGTGCGTAGATGATGATCAGCTCACCTCTTCTGGATTGGTGCATACGTGTTACCTGCTTAAGCTCCAACAATTGTTCAAAGCTGTTTTTTTTTCGCTGCAACATTTCGGTCGTATGTTCAATCGTACCATTAAATCTCGCCGTAACAGTATGCATCTAGACTGTATTTTTGGTCCTTATGACCGAATTGACTTAGTTTTTGCGGTCTTTTAAAAAAATTCTGTCTATAACCGAAAAAAAAGTAAGTGCAAAGTCACTTGGTTTAGCTTTCCGAGACTGTCATTAAAAATTGCTGACGGCTGTTGCCATAATACGTTGCCTCTGTCGCGATGTAAAATCGCACCAACACAGCAATACTTTCAGCCGCGTACCACTGTTATCGGTGTTTTGTCTTTAAGTGTGAGTTGATTTCCACGTGCCACTTCACATTTCCCGTAATACCAGGTTGCTAATTCAATACCCTAACTTTCGACGTTTATTGTGTTTCCGCCTGCTAACTCGTAACTTCAAATCAAACACTCTTAAGTGCAAATTACGTATTTAATATGAAGAAATATAACATATTTTTGCAACATTTGAAATCTTCCACTCAGGCAAATCCAGTGGCTTATTTTGTAGGGCAAGCAGATCAAACCGGCATGAATGTGCCCATCACCCAGCGGCGCATTCGGACAAAACCATCCATAAGAATGTTAACTGGATTTTAAATGTAAATATTAAGAGTCGCAATACCTATTGCACACAAGTCTCACAATTCAGGAGGATTCAGCAAAAATCGGATTGGACTGCAACTTACTTGCAACGGAAGATTAATTTCGCTCAGAAGAGCATCCGTAATTTCCTAAAATAGTAAGAGCTAGGAGCAAAATTGATAAATCGATTAAAAAAAATACTAAAAATCTTGAGCACCAAAACGCATTTACGCAAAATTCTCAATCTAGAAGACGTTACCACTACGAAACCACACTACCGCCAGGGATGAAGTGAAGCGCGGTTACAACGCCAAAATAATCGAAAAACAACATGTGTTCATTAAATGCTGTGTTTCACGAGATTCAGTCGGTCTTTCTTTGTTGAAGAAGCTCAAAGACACGCATTTTTGCGTAGTTTGCAAACTACCACTTCACCATGTGCTGCTAATCTTGGGTACATGAGTGAAACAGTGGAGTAGCCACCCCAGAATTTGGGGGGTGGGGCAAATTGTTTGACTTTAAGCGAGCAACAGCATTTTGTTTGGGGCACCTCTTCTCAAAGCACAAAATGACACGACTTGTTCGCTAGAAATTTGGGGGGCATGGCCTCTTTGCCCCTCCCTGGCTATGCCTATGGAGTGAAATACAATTTGGATGAATCTTGTATTCGTTTACAAGCTCGATTTGTACAAAAAGAGCTGTGCGTGGTGTTGAAATGGAAGTGACATAGACAGTGCATAAGACATGTTTGCAGGAGCAAGCTGATTACTTGTTTGTTGTGTGGTCCGTCCTGTTGTAAGCCAAAATAATTTCGTCAAACTACAGGTAGGCTTGACAGCAGCCGTGACAGTCGATGAAGAAAGTGGTGAGCGACGTTTGGAGGCTGGTGCAATGGTGCTTGCGGACCGTGGGGTGGTTTGCATCGACGAGTTTGATAAAATGAGTGACATCGACCGGACTGCAATACACGAGGTGCGTAGCTTACGTCAGGGATCTTAAACACGCGGTCCGCACATGGCCCCGCAATGCTTTTGAAATTTTCACATAGTTAACAATTAAGTTATTTATTTAATTTGCCGTTGTTTGAAGTGCTCGGCCATCGAGTCAACCGCTTGCGAATCAGTGAATAATAAACAGGTAAAATAACATATGCAAATCACTGGGTTCTTATTATATTGCCTTTTGACTTTTTTATCATTGTAATAAAACTTCTCATAATACGGCCTTCGTTACTTTAAAATTACTGTAAAAGTCCTCATTCGGCCCTTGGAGCAATTTGAATTTGACGTACGCCTTGCCTTTGTGATAATAATTAAACTTTCTCGTGTGTCAGAATTGCATGTTTTTGTTAAGGCACAAAAATCAAAGCAATAAAATTTGTGTTTGTGTTTGCATTCAGTTTTTGTTAAAGGGCACACTGAGCGAATGGGGTAAAGATGGTAGGCAGAAGTCGAAATTAATTTTATTTTTTGGTTGATACTTGCAACTTGAGTGGTGGATATTTCCTTACCATTGTCGTTATGCTATACTAAAAGTGGTCTCCATTCAACCAGGTGCTCTGCTTGTATGTGTTTTTGTCGCTAGATTAGACATGTGATTGTCAACTACTTCCCCTACTTCAGTTACCACAAAACCAAGTTACATTTTTCCTATGAAATTTATGCACGCAATTCAGGGAAGATTTTAGGTGTCTCTGAAAAACTGCATGGTTTCTGAAAAAAACTGCGTTTGGAATTACAAAATGGGCAACGCTATTTTAACTGAATGCATTTTGGGAAATCGTCTTTTCATAGTTTAGTTGCTGAACTGGCCTGACCGTGTCGATCGCACGATCAATGTATATGTCGGCGTTGTAAAGTCACCTCCGAATATTACTTTCAGGTGATGGAACAAGGCCGTGTTACAGTAGCTAAAGCTGGAATCCATGCCAAACTAAACGCTCGATGCAGTGTGCTTGCTGCAGCGAACCCTGTGTATGGCAGAGTAAGTAATAGATGGATATTTGTTTTTATATACTGCGTCAGCGAACGGCATATTTTCGCACCAAGGACTGTTCCTATCAAGTAGTAGACTTGCAGTATTTTCACGGATTTTTCTTTGCTGGAAGATGTTCCCTAAACGCAGATTTTGACAGAAAGGACACCTCACATACGCCGATCTTCACTGGGACAAGGGTGAACGGTTAATTTGGGTTGGGGGCCACTTTGAGAACGCCAGGTTTAGCGGAGGGCCGTGCCTTCTGATGGACGAGTAAGCAAGTCTCAGTTCAAGCCAAAGTCAACGTTTACCTTGCTAGGCTGGAGGAACTTTCAGATTTGAACATTTTTCCTGAATGCTTCCAGGGGCCAACGAAAACGATGTCGCGGGCCGATAATTGCCCATCCCTGCATTAGAACAAACAAACAAATCGGGCTAGATTAGGTACGAAGTGAATCACTATGACGTTTGCGTTGACAGTGTGACTGAAGCATCAGTTGAAAGGAGATTATTCCACTTTTTGAACTTAAGATATTTGAAAGAGTTTACAGTTAGTTTTCATTGGCTCTGGCAGCTTACTTATACATTTTCAACTTGTGCTAAATAGCAAATAAAATTTTTGAGGTGGTGGTTATGACACGTATTGTACCTGTATTTTACGTGCCTATAAAAAAAAATCCAAAGCGATATTTTCATATACATCTTGTTACGAAACACGAAATTTTGTCATAATTAGCTGACATGCTTGTCGTGATTTGATTTTTTGTCTCACAAAAAACAAACGCTTCCTCATGATGAGGTGTTTCCTGAGATACAGCTGCGTAGCTCCACATTGAAGCTGTGATGTAAAATTTTAACCCTTTGTGATCGTGCATTTTTATAAAAAAAATAAACAGTAAAATTATATTAGAAAACCGTTCTGCTTACCTTGTTGCTGAACGCCCATACTTTTTTTTTATTTAAGTACGATCAATTCAAACCGCCCATGGATAACATTGGAATGCAAGATTCACTGCTGTCTCGTTTTGATCTCCTTTTCATTGTGCTTGATCAAATGGATCCGGAAAATGACAGAAGGATTTCCGAACATGTTTTGCGCACGCATCGTTATCGATCTCCTGGTGAACAAGACGGCGATCGTGAGTACATCCGCTATGTGGCAGTAGAGGTTAACTCAGGTGGTAAAGCAAAAAATCGGATCACGCTTGAACGCGTTGCTTTTCTGCACTTCATACTCGACATTGGGCTTTATGCTGCCAGCGTGTGGGGGGCAGCCCGCGGTATTGCATCTGCGATTGCCATACCAGTCTGGGTCATGTTATCGGAGCCAGTATAGCAGCTTTCAGCGTTAACCATGTCACGGCTGGAGAGAACGTTTTTGATACGACTCCAAACTTTGTCTCAAAAGTTTTGGTTTGAAATTTAGTACCATGGGGTGTATCATGCTTTGCGTAAACCAACCCGCCGAACAACACGTTCGCCTGACAAATATCTTGCATGTATTTGGTTATAGTAAGCTTGGTTGTTTTCTCGTTGAAGCGCTACCTATTTCCACCGGAGCCGATAGTTTGTCCACCGAGAATCCAGATGCAGAGGACGCGGAAGAAGAGACACGAGTCTTTGATAAGCACGACAACCTCTTGCACGGAGACAACCGAGGCAGCAAGTCAAAGTGAGTTTGCGTTAGTTGTCATGTTAGCTGCTGCTGATTGATCGCTATGTCGCAGAAGACAGCTGCTCTGCATGGTTGTTCTGTGTTGCTAAACGGTCGCCATCTTTTTCAGGATGGTCAGTATGGAGTTCATGAAAAAATACCTGCACGTTGCGAAAGTGATCAAGCCAGTCTTGTCCAGGGAAGCTGCCAACTGCATTGCCGAGGAATACGCGAAATTACGCAGTCAGGATCAAGAGAATACGGACATTGCACGGGTAATGTCCGTGTTGGTACATCGCTGTAGAGTAGACCGTGCTGCAAGGTTATGTTTAGCGAAACAAGCAAAGATCAAGATTTTTTTCCATCTGTGGCGTCGATGAAATACGAGTTGTCTGCAAACTCGTAGATGCCCGTTGCCTTTCACTCAATGAGACTTGCGACTTCAGTAGGCGCTATTTTTTCTCCAGTTGCAAATTGATTAGAATTTCTGGTTCAGATTCCAGTTGTCTGAAGAACGTCTTATCTGGAACAATAGAACCTACTTTTGCGTCGAAAAGTTTTTAACGGGCAACACTGCGAGATTGCGTGTTTGCGAATGTCAAATTTAATTTTGTACAAGTAAAATGCTTTGCGTCATAAGCATATCGTTGTTCATAATGCTGAAAATCTAGAAGTCATTAATTGTCGAATAAAGGTTTTGCAATGCTTCGTTACGTTGATCGTTTGTTATTTTCAGACTACACCGGTAACTGCCCGAACTCTGGAGACTCTGATTCGTCTTGCAACAGCTCATGCCAAAGCGAGATTGTCTAAAAGTGTGACGCTTCGAGACGCCGAAGTAGCCATTGAACTTGTGCAGTTCGCTTACTTCCACAAGGTATGGCATAAGCTTTTTTCAAGTAGCCTGCTGTATTTTAAGAATAACATTTAAAAGCCAATTAAAATTTTGTCAGAACGCACACTGTCATTCTTCGTCAAGTGGGAAAGCACATATTGTCTTCGAAGACTTTTAGGAAAAGAAACTCAGTTTTGAAGTTTGGCAAAATTTGTCACAACAGATAAACCGGAATTGCGAAATGCTTCCTGCAGCATCGATGACTTGATTGCGTTTTACCTGTAGCCTGCAAAGCTTTGTCGTACTCCGATGATAAACATAACTGTGGAGTGGGACAGTTATGCGAAGCTGATCATTCTGGGGAAAGTGACCTCATGTAATCTTAAACGCGGGCGTCACATTTTTGATCGACAACAGTTTTGAAATTTTTCGATTCCACTGAGTTTTTCCCGCTGTAGGGCGAAGACCTGGCATAGTTCACGTTGAGCGACAAACGGTCGTTTAATACTTCGCGAACAGCACACTGACAAACCATGAATGCCACGCTCGAGACGAAGTTCAAGACGCGTGGCAATCAATCACGTGACCACATGAGCAACACGTCCGCGACAGCCACAATGCGAAAGTATAATGATTACTTCACAACATTCACCCTTCCACGAAATAGGAGCAGTTGCACCGGCATTAATGCGCACTAAACATAATTAAATGATTCAAGCGGTCAGGTGCGCGGGCCGCGAAAGGTGTGGCGTTGCTGAGTTTATAATAGCGTGACGCCCGCTTGAGGCCAGCTTTGGACCGGAACAGTAGTTGCAACACTTGAAACGGAACTATCTGCTCCATTTTCCAATGTCACTGCCGTGTGCACTTTTTGATTCGTCCAAAGGTAGATAGTTTTGTTGCGGCTTTTCATGGGAGATTCGAACGCGCGACGGAAGGAACGTCATTTCCACCAGTGCAACGGACAAGCAACCTGTTTTTTTCGGTCACAGACCGAAATGTTCTCGAAATGGCTGAAAAAAATTAAGTAATTTCGGTCAGAATGTCTGAAAATATAGGCTAGTGAACACTGTTACGGCGAGTTTTAATACAACTGTGAGACAAATGACCGAAATGTCTCAACGAAAAAAAAAGATTCAGACAAAATTGACATCACCAACAGGCCATGAAAAATGTGGAGTATGGGAATGTCATTCCAGGGTCCACTGGCGCAACGGGCAAACAATAACAAAGACTCTCCACTCGACCGGGTTCACTCTACGTTTTTGAAGCACTTCCCGACTGCGCACTCTGTGCATGTGACGCGCAAGTTCCTGCTCAGCGCCACAGACGAGCAAGTCCTTTCCAAGTAACGGAAAGTCACGGGGCAACACAATAGCTTCACGACCGGCAAGGGCGTCTGAAAACAGCGTGTTTGGGGTTTCCTGTGCCCAGCTCAACTTCAACCAGGTCATACTTGGTACCAACATACTGTTTTAAAAAAAACTGTCCGATTCTTCAGTGACCCACGTCGGAACTGACACTCCACACGACGACCGTTTTGGAAACGCCCGTGGTGTTTCATTCGTTGCGGTGCGCGGCAAAGACCTCCGAGAATGCAAAACCTGGAAACAACTGATTCCCACAAAAGATCTCCGTCCGTTTGTGCGGGGCTTAAGTTATGCAGTAGCACATTCCAAATAATGTTGTTGCAACGTTCGCACTGCGAGTTTACGTTTCGCACATTTACACAGAATCACTTTTCCTAAAAGAAATCCTTAGTATCTCGAGACAAAGCATTTAGTATTGACGATAAGCCAACCTATCATGTTAAACAGCGAATTTAAATATGAAACATCGGATTGTGGATTAGTGAAGAGAATCGCAAAGACTCATCAACAACCGGCTTAAGATCACGATTACGGGATATCGACGGAGGAGGTTTTTAAAAATTGATACGTACCGTTCAGACGATTGAGTGGACTTCATTAATCGAGCTTGTGAAGGTTTTTAAAAATCTAGGCCTAATTTCACGGCAAACTCGGCAGTCGACAACCTTCAGCCAACTTTTTGAATACGCTCCACAAATAAAAAACAAATAAAATCCACAAATAAAATAGTATACCTGGTCGTCGTGCCCAACTGTGATTTGCGCACATCGTATTTTTGCTGGTACTTGCACAGCAAGCACATAAGGTATCAGGTGCAACACTGAGTTTGCCCTGGTGGTATATAAAACAATGTCGTACGAGTATTGAGCCAGCTGAAATCTCAACCGCATGATTTTATCGTTGTAAACTTGTTCATGTCCCGTACAGTTGAGCACAAAGACGCAGATATTTGGTATGTAATCGAGGCGAAATGACGCCCCGGATGGAAATAAAACCACATTATGATTCCTTCAACAATGGGCGTGGCTTCTTTTTCGTCGCTGGAATACCGCGTTTAATTTCAGTTGAGAGTAGGTGACAAAAAGCGACTGGACGAACGCATTTGTGCAAAACTTTTCCAAACACAGAGTCAGGTTCAGGTTAGATAACAACTCCACTGTAAAGAAAAAGATGACATGTGTTGTATCGAAGCTCATGTTAAAGCTGTTAATGTCGGAACTCAGCGTTCAACAGTGACAAACAGTTAATAGATCTCAAGGACATCACATACAGAAAAAAGACACAAACAATCCAAAATGGAGTCACAAAAAGCAGCATATAGCAAAAATAAAAAAAAAAAAACGCAATAGACATCAACATAACACAGATGATGGTAGGCAAGCAATGGGTGAAGAGATGAGGCATGTACAGATGAGTAGGTGAGGCAAGCACACAGGTGAAGAAAGTAAGCAGCAATAATGGT
>Ga0210059_1006507_pt1 | contig 18717 bp, 18 predicted proteins | sample Ectturendosymbi2_FD_188042 | JGI IMG/M metagenome (GOLD analysis project Ga0210059, IMG submission 188042) | Ecteinascidia turbinata endosymbiont from Florida, USA - Sample 2 (SPAdes) (version 2) | ecosystem: Host-associated > Tunicates > Ascidians > Unclassified | place: Key West, Florida... | reverse complement strand
TGTACCGGCTGTCATCTCTCATGCCGCCAGCCGTCAAACCATCAGTACTTATTTACACCGGTATGCAATTAACATGCGCGACGCTCACAACAATAATTAACAAAGTTTAAAGGTACACGTCCATCAATACAGACCAAAATGTCACTCCTTAGCAAATTTTAGAGACATCTTTGGATGTCTGCGCATGTTTTTCGACCTCGAGAAAGTATACGACCGGGTCCCTCATGAAAAGCTTTGGGGAGTGTTGCGGGAGTAGACAGCCGCAGGTTACTGACCGTCAAGTCTGTATTCCAGCTCAGACGTTTGTGTCCGTGTCAACGGCGTTAAATCACAAGTGTTCACCGTGGGTTTTGGACTCTGACAGGGGTGTGTGCTTTAACCACCCCTTTTCATGGTCTATATGAATTGGGTAGACAATCACAGCCGAGTGGACGATGGTGTCACTCTTGGAAGCTGCAAGATTAACCGTTTGCTTGTTGCAGACGATTTAGGTCTGCTTGCATCCTCTGAACAGGTCTTCGACAAACATTTGATCAGTTTTCAGCTGCATGCGACCAAGCTGGAATGAAAATTGGCACTAGAAAGACGGAGGTATTATGCCTCTTCCCCCAGAAAGCCAAATCATGTGGTAATACACTACAGCAGATGGAGAAGTTCAAGTACTTTCAGGTGGTATTCACGAGTGACAGAACACAGAACAAGGAAAGTACACACGGATTGGAAAAACAATGCAGTTCTGCGTGAGCTTTATCGCTCTGTTGGGACAAAACGGGAGCTTTCAAACACCGCAAAGCTGTCAGTTTAAAATCGTTTTTTTATGGTCCCCTATCGTAGGTAATGACTGAAGGAGTGCTATCTCAAGTACAAGCGGCAGAAATGAGATTTTTGCGAAAAGTCTGTGGCGTGATGCTTCGCGACAAACTGCACAGCTGTGAAATTCGTAAAGCCTTGAATGTCGAGTCACGTCTCCGAACAGATGAGCGGTGATGGTTCGGCGATGTGACCAGAATGGTCCAGGAAAGATTGGCGAGGCGAGTCCTGCTGGCTACAAGCACGGGAAAGCGTCCCAGCAGAGGTCGGCCAAGGACCAGGTGGTGTGATTACAACTGTGGTCTGGCTTGGTGTGGAGCCAGTGAATCTATAAAAAGTTGTTGAAAACCGAGAGTTATTTCGAGTCCTCCTTGGGCTGCTGCCCCCGCTACCCAACCCAGAGGAAAGCGGGTATGAAAATGAATGAAAGAATATGATTGTAATACTGTATACAGTTAGTAGGGTTTGTGACAAGGTTGAAAGTTTAGAACAAAACTTAAATCATTCAGTAAGTGCAATCGTTATTTCCATAATTATAGGAAGGGATTGAGGTATGACTGACAAGGCTTAACTGCGTGTAAGGGTTGTATGGAAAAAGCATTATCAAATCAGGATATCTACGAGTTTCTCGATATCCCTGGATCACATTAGGCAAGTAGGAAAATAAAACCGGTATATTTAGGCCCATGAAATGAATGCAAAATGGTGTATGAGTTCCAGAAACTTCAGTCAAGTTGTTCAGTCCTTCATGCTGCCTTTAGAAAATGTTTTGCGTATACACTGCATATCACAAGGTTTCGCAAAACCGTTCTTCAACAATATGACATTAAGTTTAGTGCTCTGTAGAGAAATCCCTTCATGTTGATGCAACTCGTGATAGGGTTTGGGGTTTGCTTGCTGTACCATAAGTTTTGCATCATGAATTGCAAACACAAAGACGCTGTCCTTACATTGTGGGGTTTGTATATAGATGATACAAGATCCGTTGACGTTTATCACAATATTCGGATATCACTGTATTTTGGAGTCACTTGGATTTTGGTGCTGTTGATGATGTGCTTGACTATAACGATTAGGGACTAGCATCCGATGCACGCCGTTTTTAAGAAGTAAAATAACAAAAATCCACTGAATTTGTAATGCAGTGGTTCCCAAACTTTTTCTTATCGCGTACCATTTGTGGGTCCCGTACTGTCAACTAGAGTCCTGTGCGGGTTGAATTTTTTTGTCCGCTCCCGCCCCGCAGAAATTTGAGAAATCTTGCCCGCACCTGCCCCGCACCCGCACACTTCCAGCCCGCACCCGCCCCGCACTTTTTCGGTCTTAAACCCGCAGCTGTCCGAAAACTACTAAAAACTCACAACTAGGGCAAATTTTTTTTTGCAATAAAATCGTGAGAAGTATTGCATTAATTTTTGAGAAAATTTGCAGTAAAAAGTTGTATTTGTGCACAAGCATTTTAACTGAGAGTGATTTAGCGATTTATTTACATATAATGCTAAATATTTCCCAACATTATCTAAGGAGAAATGGCGATCTTTTACCAACACTTTGCGTAGCATGCTAAAACTTGTGCATAAAGTTGCTTGGCAAGCTCCACAGTGCATGACGTTGCTTGGCAATTTAACAATTTGACGTGCAATTGTTGACTGATGTTTGACTGGGTCATTTCTACAATTGCTTTTAGGCCATTATTCAGTTCGATGCGTTTATCAAAGAGAACAGAACTATACTGAAATAGTTCTAAAGCATGTTTTTTAATCAAACTTCTACACTTTGCAAAATACTTGATAGAAGTTGCAGGAAAAGTTGTATGTAAAAAAGAAAAAAGCCGCCATATAAAATTCCTAGAACCAGCTTAAAACATCGTACTACATAAATTCTGGGTACGTATTTAGGAAGCTGTAAAAAAAGTTGCAAAAACTTATAACGCCTGAAGACAAGTCTAACAAGCAGCACAATCAAGCTATTCATTTTTTTCATTGGCAACCAAAACTATTCCACAGATATGATCTTCCGCAGTCAACAGATTTGAGGTGATAAAAAACACGTTTCAGTCCAGTTGTGACTGGTGACTAACTGTGCGTTAAGCGCTGTCTTATCCATTTAGAAGGGCTGCTAGACTGAATTTTTCCTCACCACATACGACGGTTGCATTGGAAAATGGTCAATTGCCCACCGCAAGACAAGAGCCTGAGCTAATGTTTCGCAACAATGGGTTGTTACATCATAATGTTATAACTGCAGCGGGCCTACTGTCCTAAGCGCAATGCTGGCAAACTACTTCAGTAGCCTGCATCCACGTGTTTTGCGATTTTTGAGCTGATGAAGTGCATGTGCACTTACCACTACTGGTACGCGTTCCACAGTTTGGGAACCACTGTTGCAATGGAACTTTTACGTTTCAGAATATCTGGAAATAAATAATATATAAATATATTTTTCCTTTGTATTGTTCACCTTAAATGTACCCTTTCAGATAGGCAAATGTACCCTTAGGTGTACATGTACCCCAGGTTGGGAACCCCTGGTCTAGAATCCTATGCTGCAAGGTTTTTGCTTTAAAATGAAAGCAACTTAAGCAGAAATTGTTGTTCGCCAAGAGTTCAATGTTGAAAAAGGAACTATTTATAGACAACAGATGCGATACTACCCTGTAAAATGCCGATTCGATTTTTGTACGAATCATTTGGTATGCGCATTACCAACCACTCTTGTTTGCAGAATGGATCAATATGCTTAAAGAGTTGGAAGGACAAGTGCAGTTCTAAAAACATTCGGATCATATTTTCTGCAAGTGTTATTCAACTTCGTTTCAAATTTGTGCATATGTGCTTTGTATGCAGTTTGTGTTCAGGATTGCGAGTATATGGCTGGGTATTCGATTATTTTTGGACATAAATAAAAGCGTTGATCGTCAAGTTCTTTTTTCGATTTCAATGAGATTTGCATTATCAATTACTTCGCTTTTCATATTTGCTATCTCAACAACATTGCTAAACTGGGCCAGGGGTGTACCGAGGTTAGATGGCGCCCGGGGCAAGAAACAAGTTTGGAGCCCCATATTCGAACCAACTAAAGGTCTTTCTGGAGCAAATGTACTGTATTGAAGACAGTGCTTGGGACATTATTAAGACTTTGAGTGGGGAGATTATTATCTCAAGATTTCTTCTTATTTTTTAACTGTCATTATTTAAATAATTCAATCAACGTCAGCTAAATCTGCTGTTTCTTAAACCGCAAAAGAGATTGCAACCATCGAGTTCGGTATTTCAGTGTTTGAGCCATTTTTTCATGATATGTGAGTTTGTTGGCTATACGGAGGTTTAACCCGTAAATATAGGTTTAGAATCCCATTTCACAAGGCAGTCTGTAAGATTAACAAGCGTTCAGAAGCATTAGTTACGTCCTTGTACAAATATGGTTTTGAATCTACCGCCCAGTTTAAATACCACAGCTCAGATTAAAATTCCCCGTGCTAACTCGGATTGCGACGGACCGGTAAACAAATTTTATGAAACGGATCACAAGGTTGATTCTTTTGAAGAGATGCACTTTAAAAAATGCAAACAGTGCACTGATATGCTGAGGAACAGGAGCTTAACTTTTTTTCTTGATTGATGGGCATCGACAAAAGTTAGCTCATGCTTCACTGCTTTCTTCACACACATTTGTTTTGAAGGTTTAAAATAGACTTTGAGGCATGCGTTTCTAAGCTCCCTTGACATAAATTGTTCTAAACATTTTTCGAAGGGGCATGAACGCATTTATCACGGCCATTGTGAAACAAGGAGCGTAGCACTCAACCCGGAGTTTTTTACGTGCCCAATGAGGAGACATCAGTGGTGGCCGGAAGTTAAAGCAATTATTCATTGTCAAACATCGGTTGCTGCCCTCTTGAAACTAATATAAAAATTCGGCGCCCTGATTTACGTTGTCCAGTCTTCAGTTTTGGTCATCTTTCTTGACTATTTTTAAAGGCTTTAATATGTTTTTAAACCACCTATGTCCAACCGGCGGGCTGCAAGCGACGCAGTCGAAGGTTTTGTGTGGCCTAGTTTAGGTTTTCACTGTAATATAACTAGCATACATACAGAAAACCTGTCCTTACTTTGATAACCTTAAATTTGACGCTTTTGATGCAGGTGGTCCACCTGATTGCTGCTTTATCTCGTCTGTGCTGCGTGCTGGAAAATTTCCATATGTTCATTGACACCTTGGTGCAAAACATTTACTGGTTTTCTAATTTGTACCCCTTCAATTGGCACTAAACTTGCCTGTGAAACACACTTGCGAAGTGCTGGCAGGTGCCAAACAGTCGTTAACATTGTAGTTAGGCTTCCCACGCTTTTAGCGCTTTAGCTTAAACCAGTGGTTCCCAAATTTGTTCGAGCCTTTTCCCAAATCAAGGTAGCGATTATGTCTTATTACCAGTCGGGTAAGGAGGCTAAGTGCCGCCCGGGGCCGACCATAAAAGTGCCACCCTTTCCACATCTCAAATTTGCTTACAAGAATTCAAAATGAAAGAAGATCATGTTTCGTACCTATTTAAGATAAGGAATAATCAAACCATGGGCGGATCCAGACAGTAAGGTTAGGGGAGGCGATTTCAGTATATTTGGTAGTCAAGTCTCACACTACCGCGAAAGTTGTTTTCAGTATTGTACCAAATCATGGTGAATAAAGTTACTTTCGTAGGTTTTAGGAGGGCGATCGCCCTATTCGCCCCCCTCTAGATCCGCCCCTGAATCAAACACGCACAAACTGAAATTGGTCTTGATTTTGATTGTTTATTATGGGTTTTGCTTTTTCTGATTGTCGTCACCTTTCTCATCATTACTCTTACTATTTTTTCTGCTTTCTTTACATATGCATATATGGACCCGGCATATTTCGTCAAATTTTCTTCCCTGTCGGTTTTTAATTTCCTGTAAGCCGCACCACATGGCTTTAATCGTTTGCGCCAGGGTTTCTCAACCTGTGGGTCACAGAAGAATTTTTAACGGGTCACGGCCAGTCAGGTATTATTGAAATTGAACACATTTGACAAGTTAACTTTTAACCAATTTAGCGAAAGCTTGGGTAGGGTAGCTCATGAGTTGCACACGACATAATGCGCTCTCTTTCGTCATTATGCCTTAGAAATTATTGCAATACGGAAATTTCCACGTAGCCTACCTCGTCGTGCACAATATTCAGTTACTGAAGACATTTTGAGGCAGACAGTCGGCTCCTGTTGACATGAAAACGAAATCTAGAAGCAGGTTTAATGTGGAAGATGACTCGATCTGTGCATCATCATTTATTGAGCCTCGAATATCTATGCTTTCTAGCAGGGCCGCAACTAGCTGAGATTTTCGGGGGAGGGGAGAGAAATGATTGTAAGCTGATGTTGTACCTAACAACTAAATGTGTTTTTGAAAATTTTGGAGGTGGAAATTTTCCGGTTGCCCCCCTGGTTGCTGCTTTCTAACAACAAAGAGGCTCGGCCTTCGCACTGACTGCAGCGAAAAGTTGTTCTTATTTCTGCTCTGTGCATGTGCAACGCAACGGGGAAGTTGTACAGTCGGTGGGCCGCTGATCTTGTGTTTGTTTATTAATTGGGCCACATGCTTGAAACGGTTGATAACGCCTGCTTTAGTCATTCCAGAGAATCAAACAAAATAGTGAAATGATAGCGGCACACCTACTTTACAGATGTAAACTTTTATATATGTTAATATTTCGTTTAGTAGGCTTTCCCCGTTTTTAACAAAAAATGACGGGCCTTTTTATGCTGCGTATAGCAGGCTATAATAACAAATTTAATATTATTATCAAAGTGATGTAAGAAATGTTTCATTGTTCACTTCACGTTTCAATAGTGGTTTAATCCTCTTAGAATATATAAAAGGCTTCAAACGTTAACTCGGTCGGCATTTGCCTGGGGCGCAGGACCCATTTTGACTCAATAGGTCAAATAGGCTTAAATCAACTCCGGTTGAAACGCGCTGGCTTGCAGCCATCATCATGACCTGCAAACTTGGTCTAGCTCAGGCGTGGGCAAATAGCGGCCCGCGGGCCACATGTTGCCTGCGGAAGCTTTCAGGAAAATCTACAAATCTGAATTATTTTCTAACTGATCACCCAGCAAACTTGAATCGAGACTTCCTTGTGTTTCCATGAGGAGGTATGGCTCTCCGCTATACATGGCTTTTTCAAAATGGCCCCCTAGCTAAATTAATTGCCCACCCCTGGTCTAGTTGATTGGTTGGGCTTCTTCCAATTACGCGCGCATACTGTTATTCCTTACTTCGTTCGTTACCAACAGACGTCTATTTCGAAAACTCGTGGGACTGGGACATCTTTTTTTAATGCTCAGCAGTGATTACAACGTCGTAAGTTCGACGCTAATTGCTCTGAACAACTTTATTTAGTACAGTCATTGCCAAGTTGTGCAACTGTTTCGATTAAACGACACTTACAAAAAAATCTTTCACCGCAATCATACCTAAATATATCGTTTGCCCTTGCGTTAGGTTTTCAGACTAAGTTTCATGCCTCTAATTTATCAAAATGAGAGTAAACTTTTTGTAAGCTTTTCTTGTTGAAATAACATTTTTCTATGACTGCCAATGTTAAGTGTACCCTTATAAACAAAGGAGACTTTTACGAAAATCACGTTGCAGGGTTGCAACCAGCTGATATTTTCAGGGGGGATAAAAAATGATTGCAACTTGTCGTTGTACTATTTGGGGAGGAATGGTTGTAACTTGTTGTACCTAACAACTAAGCATGTTTTTGAAAATTTCGGGGAGGGCAATTGCCCGGTTGCCCCCTTATTTTAGGGCCTGCTACTTTGCCTATCGTCGGGCACTGATTCACTGTAGGCCTACCTGCAGTTGTAGCCAACAATCTCAGCTTTAAATTACCCACGCAAACACTCCAACTGCACTATCTCGCTTCAAGAACGTCATCTTACGACACCATCATATCATACAGAAAAGCATCAGTGCTATTGAAACTGAGCAACGTTACGTTTGCAGAGTTCTTCACTTTAACCGCCAAATTTTAATGTTGATAAGCCCGACTGATGAATAGGCTACAGCTTGTGGCACTATTGAAAATATCCCACGGAACAATAAAAAAAGCATGAGACGTGTCAAGAAATGTTCGTCGCCAATGCCTACGTGTCGCAGGTGATGTAATAATGAAGGTTTCCACGCGGTGTTAAAAGTATTGTGAAATCGCTGAAAACAGTTGCGGATCCACACCAGGCGTTTGGGGGGGAACAATCAAATAGGGGGGCGCCAAAAAGATCTTCACTTGCTTGAATACCAAAGGTTGTCTGTGACAATCGTTGGGTGTCACACAAAAGAGGTTACCTTTTATAGGCCGAAAAAGTTGCCAGTTTTGTTGGTCGACCTATGCGATTTTTCATGGAATAACCGCAGTTTGAATGCTGCGCGCTAGCGTTTGCCACTGTTTTAGCCAGGCTCGTAGCCGGGGGGGGGGCAATTGGGGCAATGGCCCCTCCCCAATTCCGAACGTTGCACCAAAAAGTTTCAGGGTAATCAAGGTTTTGATGCGTAAGCCAAAGAAATACTTTAGTGCACATCAACGACACTGCTTACGGAACCTATTACATCAGCCTTTAGTCGAACCTGATCAAAGCACCGTTTTACCAATTGTCCATGATTAATCAAATGTTGTGTACATGAGGGTCGGAAAATGTTATCCAGGGCGGGCAATAGTAGTTTTTCAAGTGAAGCGAAGGATTTTTCTCGGGGAGGCCAAAAATGATGAAATTTTTTTTCCACTCGAAACTAAGAAAACAACCTTTTCGCTAAAAATTTGATGGGAAAATGTCAAATTTTTCCAAGGCCCCCTTCTACCCATCACCTTTCGACGCTCATCATTGTGTATACAGGCCCCCAACCAATTGGGACACCACGGGGGCGAAGAGTTTTCTGAGAGGAGGACAAATGTTTTTAACTATGTCCAGTATTTTTAAATATGTTCAACACATTTTTCCAGAGGGGGGCGAAAATTTTTCCAGGGAGGCGCTTCGGTTACGAGCCTGTGTGTGTATAGCGTTGTAAATGCTAGAGATTTCATGTCATGGCTGGCATTTACCTGAGGTTTAAGTTCCGTGTACAAGTTGGTGATGATGAAATACAAACTTGTATCTAAGTGCTTGTAATCACTAACTGAAAGCAAAACAAGGAGTAACGCTTTTCGCAGGTGTTTCTGGCGCACCAGCTTGCTGTGTGTCACCTAATGTTGATGTAAACTTAATTTCAATACCGTCGCAAAAATTCCTCTCTGTTAGCCCTACCGTGCTACTAATACAGTATTACTTTTGTCTGTAGCATCAACCACAACCTTAAATGGACATCCTATATTTTTGTTTTTGTACAATTTTAAAGTAAATAGCGGCAATGTACGTTTTATATGCCTTGCAGCTCAAACTTTGGCTGAGAAGCAATCCAGTGTCAGTCTTTTTTGTTACGCAAATAGACCATGGACCACGAGCCTCAAACTCAAAAAAAGGGCAAAAAAAGGACTTAAAAAAGAAACTGAGCCGCATTATGACTATTCTAGAACTGCAATATAACGCTGACTCAAAAAGGCTGTACCTGAAACTTACTAGAAACAGCTTTTGCATCTTTTTTCCTGTGAATGATATCGTGAGTTAATAGGGAGTTTATCTCTAGCCCTCTCCATGTTCGTTTAAAACAGCTATGTCCAACCAGCGGCCCAGTCGAAGGTTTTGTGCGGCCCATTTTAAGTTTTACCTGCAGTGATAAAGTATCCTACATACTGACAACCACTTCTTATTTTGATAACCTTCAATTTGCCATTTTTGATGTAGGCATTTCTCAGTACCACTTTAACCAGGGGCATAACGAGGGGGGAAAGGGGGACACAATTCCCGGGGGCCCTGTCACTATGGGGCGCCGAATGACTATAGGGTCGCCAAAAAGTCACAATAATGTCACAAGCACTTTCTTCAATACCCTACATTTACTTCCAAAATATCTCAGGTTCGAACATGGGGGCGCCAAACTTACTTCTTGCCGTAGACGCCATCTAACCTCGTTACGCCCCTGACTTTAACATGTATGTTACCATTGCAGTTAAGATTCGAACGCATTCGGTATATTAGCTTAAGCTAAATTTAGTTTGCTAAGATCAAAGTAAGCCATTCAATGTGCGGCCCAGCACGCTAATATGCCACTCATTATGCGGCTCATGATTTGTTGTTCAGTAAGCCATTTGTTTTTTGCCCTAAAATACATTTAACGCTCCTTATAAAGGTAGATTTTCAACCAAGTGTTTAATACCGTTTCACAATTTTCAACATTGGATTGCTGATGTGAAGAAAAAAGCATCTATCCCACTAGACCAGCTCATAAAAAAGTTGTGTCACCGTTTAACAGAAATGGAAGCAAGCGGACTGAGCCCCCCAAATTCACAATCAATACCTCCAAAGTCAAGGTCTAGTCTCCCGCTTAAGTCATTTTGCAATTCATTATATACTATTACGAAGCCCCCGAAGAAGCTAAAAGCCACCCCCAATGCTGTTGATCTGGCAATGGCTCTACTTCTATCCAACCAGGCCAGAAAACACAGATGAGAATCAGCCTGTTGCCTGACGCGTTGCCAGGTGGGAGCGAAACGCGCCGTCATTCCCCTTGCAAATATTCAAATGTTGAGCAAAAATTGTTATGACCGCATAAAATCAATTATTCAATCCACCAAGCTGTAGATGCCAAAGTTTCTGCATTAGAGCTATCGGCGCACGAGGTGGGGTGAAGATTCGGGTAAGATTAAAAAAAATTCAGGAAAATCTTCCCGATAACAGCCATAAAACTGTTTTTTCGCTTTCATTTTTTAGGCTTGTCGAATCTTGAGTCAGTTATAAGTTTTCCATATTGCATTCCTATTTTTACAGCTGCCTTTCCTTTCGAGGCTGTCATCACGCATTACACAAAAACTAAACACAAAAACTGAAGAGTTAAACTTTTTAAACTTTAAAAAAGTTATTTGAAAATAATAAAGAAGAGTTGAAAGCTTTAAACTACTTACAAAAATAAATATTTAATAAAAAAATGCCGCTCCCAGAAGGTTCCGCCCGGGGCCCCCCTTGCTACGCCATTGCTCATTACCCACAATATTTCGCAGTGATCGCTCATAATATAGAACAACATTGCGGTTTTGATTTCGCAATATACCACGAAGAATCATATATTATTCCCCGGGTGATTTACCCCCAGTTTGGGAGCCACTGGCTTAAACTAAATTCAGTTTTCCAAGATCAAAGTAAGTCATTCACTATGCGGCCCTGGCTAAGAATGTGACTTAATTTATTGGCTCAGTAACCAATTGCGGTTGGACATAGCTGTTTTAAACTTTTTATTTCCCGTTGGAACGCCCTGAATATCCTAATTCTTCCGGCTTTGACAGAAATCAGCAAAAAAACGAAGGAATATCGCGCTTCAAGTCTTGAAGTACATCTGCTGTCCATGTCACCAATTTTGCATTGTGACGTTATTGAAGTTGATACTTGTCTGTGGCGCTATAGTTTATGCCGCGCTGCAGTCAAATTGTTTGCCCGGGAAGTTATACCATCTGGGGTTACTTACAAACACGCATATGGTGGCCCATGCGTGTTTTTTCTATATGCGCGTCACCTGTGCACATTTCGGCGGAAGTCCGGCGTGTGAACACTGAACAGTAAAGTTAAGTCGAATGCACAAGGAACTGGAAGCTTGAATTCAGACTACAGGTTTGGGTTGCCAAAGTATAAATAGGTCGCACCGATTGTATGCTTTGTTCTCAATGGAACTTGCTATTGCTTGAGTAACTAGCACCTTATCACTGACTGGATTACAGCTAAACTCAAACTTTAGAAAAAGCGACTGTTTTACTTCAACGTAGGAGCGTTCGACCACTCAAATATACAACTCCGATTAGTGAAATTCAATCAGAGACACGTTCAAAACCAATAGCGTTCGTGAATAAGTCAGCTTTCTTACAAGAGAAGGCCGATGTTTGCAAGCTAACCACTTTAGCAAAAACATCGGTTGATTCATTGAGGTAGGATGCAGTTCCAAGACGTGTGTGTACCAGCATTCTTACACAACTGACTGCTTGATAAACTATGCACGTAAAATGACTTCTTAGGTTACACACCATATCACTGATCACTGATCTGGAAACAATACGAAAAATTTAATGCATAAATAGACAAAAGCGGCCATGTCGGTTGCGCCGGAAAACAGGTAGCTTTCAAATAAACAGCTACAAAAGTTAAGGCTTGGGAAATATAGCTTGGAAACGTTATATATTTTTCTCGAAACTTATAGTACATAACAAAATGATAGAAATGCAGATATAACAGAATGCATTTTGCTCTAAAAATATGCGCTTTAGCACAGTATTGAACAAAAAAAAGTTGCTATCAGTATACGAGAAAATAGTACGCAATGTCCCGTCATACACCATACAAACATGTTTTGAAACACTTTTTCTTCTCGCTTAGAAAAAAATGTAATCACAGTGAAGCGCTCATTCAGAAAAAAAACTATTTTTAGCATTTCAAGTGCAATGGATCACTTCTTCCTCTTCCCTGCATCCAAGGTGACTGTTCAGTTCCGTGGCGACGAGTCCAACGCTCGACGCACAACAGGGTTGCGTTCGAAAAACACAGATTTTGACTTCGTTTTCGGATTGTACGAGAACACCGGCCGATCGCAGTGATCGCCCTCCTTGGCGGCGGCGTCGTCGACTTGTCTGTTTGAATTGCGAGAGCCAACCGTCTTCGCGTTGTTCTGTTCACGATCTGCAGGAAAGTTTTCCGGAAGCTTCCACTGTCTAACATTTTCGAACGTTTTGCGATCTTTCGTGAGGCTGGAAGGAGCCGCGGAACGGGGCCGGTTCTTTCCTAGTCCTGTGTCCACTTCCCGCTTCTGATCTAAAATCCTTTGAATGCGCCTCTTGGCGAGTTCTGGAATAAGAGTATCTGCCATAGGGTCGTGTTTGGGATGAGACTTGTCCTTTTTCTTAGGGGACAACTTTGCGTTGAGCTTAAATGTTGAAGCAACATTACCATCTGAATGCTTCGTTCTCACCCATCTGTTGTAGCTGTCGCGAGATGTATGGTTTTCAGTGTCTTTTTTACTTTTCCCCCGGGTGTTATCTTTTATAGATTTGTCCGTTTCGAGGCGCAGATTATCAAGCGGCTGTCCATCGGCAGCAGGTTTTGGGCTGGTCACGTCAAGAAAGTTCTCCAAGAAGTTATTTGTTTTTTTTTCGGAGGGGGATACGTTGCCCACAAGTGGTTCCCGTGCTGATAACTTGCCGTTTTTTGTTTCTGATTTGGGGCTGAGCAGTTGCACGTCACCGCTTTCCAAATCTATCCTCACTGGAACAAAGTTATCCTTGGTGGATACTTCTCTGATAGATTTGGTTGCGGTGTGGCTAAAGGTCACCTTGGTCGGTGCTGACTTGGGTCGACGTTTTGCTTTGGCGGAGTTCTCGACGTGCGCGGATGCTGCCGCTGAACTTCGTAAATCCGCGAAGGTCATGCTCACCTCCTTGTTACGGGGATCCACCGATTGTGCTGTAACTGCGAGTGAACAAAGAAATACAACATTTGAATCGAAACGGTATCCACTGCTCAGGTCAGACCACCAAACGCTTTCGAATTTTTTTGAGCTTGGTTTATTTTTGATCTAATCGGGAAAGTTTTGTGAATGTAGAACAATTTTTTGCAGTTTTATACACAGAGAGTGTTACACAAAACAATATTCAAGCCATTTGGCATACCTTCGGAATAACAGAGTGGCAGAAACCACAGTCATGATACCTAATGCAAACTCAACAGTGCACCTAGCAGAACCGTCGCCAGAAAGTCTTCAATAAGGGGGCTTGACGTTCTAAAATTTGACAAAAACTCCACTGATTTGTAGTGTTTTGTATTTCAATTTGAGGGGCTTGGAGCTTTGTTTTGGGTGGCTAATCCCAAGGGCGTAACGAGGTTAGATGGCGCCCGGAGCAAGAAGCAAGTTTGGCGCCCCCATGTTCGAACCTGAGGTCTTTCGGAAGCATATGTACTGTATTGAAGACAGTACTTGTGATATTGTTGTGAGTCTCGCAGTGGTTCGGCGCCCGGGGAATTTCGCCCCCTTTGTTACGCCCCTGGCTAATCCCACAAATCCTGCCATGATGACGGGACTGGTACCTAGTCGAAACTGTATTGCACATAGGTCAGTGTGGACCACTAGAAATTCCAGGTGGACCACCTTCCAACTGGACTGATCTACATAAAGGCAATCGGCAGTCAATTCCGTTATCAGCATTGACTCAATATTTTCCATGTCTTTGGCAGAACCTCGCACAAAATTGTACCCGGATTTCAACGCTTGCGAAAAGATGAAAACCAAATTAATATCTTACCTACAGTTGAGTTTACATTTTTTGGATTCTTAAAGCTCGTGACAATGGACTAATAGGTTATCATCCCTTTAACACGTTAGTAGAGGAACAATGCTACAAACCTACAAGGCACAGTTTAGCTTCACGTGCATACAAAAAGCTTTATCTAATTCGAACAAGGAATTTTCATACATAAATAAACTACCAGTTCCAGAGCGGAGAACGTTTTCATGAACTTTGTTGGATCCGTTGGATTCAGCGATTTCCTTCCTCCGTCGTAGAAGTATTTCTCTGGTATTAGAATAAAGGACGCACTGAAACATGCGCACTGCGTTTGCGATGATACGGGATGATCTTTTCAGAAAAATTGTGTCACCTATCCTGAGATCTGCCTCATGGAAAGCTTTGTGTTTCACATTGTACACGAACAAGCACACTTTCCACGATGGATCGAAAAAAAGACAACACGTATGTGGCTCATTTGGAAATACACTCGAGCAGGTGAACGTACTATTGCTTGTTAAACTATAGAGTTCAAAATAAACCCTTAAAAACTTTTCTTTAGGGTTACCAAGAAACAGCGGTTCAGGAATGTAGCATTGGTAAAATGATTTTGTAAACTGGTCTTCAACGTTTCGTGCGACCACGGGCGCAGTAAACATTTCAGAAGGAATTGCACTGTCGTGTCAAGAAAACATCAGGGGTTTCAATTGAGAAAACGATACCATAAACGCATAGTTCATCAAATGAAATTGAAGGTCGTGTGTCTGGTTATCCTTTGGCTAGTAATACGGCAAGTAAATGTCGTGGGCAGTTGTACCCATGTCCGAGTGAAAAAGTCGTTGTTGCTTGCATCACAGATATACCGCTGGTTTCATCAAAGCAAATAATTAAGGTACATGATGTTAAAAAAATGAAAGACTCAATTTTGGCACAAAGGTTGACCACTGTTCGTAGCAACAGCGCGTTGAAAGAAAGTTGCTGGAGAGTTTTTATAAACATTTTCTAGGCGCACTTTCAACACATCTTGAATTAAACTTTACGGCGTTTTCGGCAGCATTGAACTACTGAAGGTTGCAAAGAATAAGATTGGCATTTTAAATTGGCGCGCTACTAACAAGGCTCATAACAATAAGTGAAGCATCCGGAGATTTTTCCTGCAAAATAAAAATTCTGCTACTTGTGATTTTACCGCTTGTTTAGGGTTTTTTGTTGGTTTCCCGACAATCATGTACGAAGAAACCATTGTCAACATTTTTGATATGTGGTGCACACATCAACGCATATTAGGACCCTTTAACGCCCGCGCCGGCCACTTTATTTGCTTGCCAAGGTACAGAAAGTGCAGTAACTCCCTCACCCGAAAAGGCTGGATGTCATGAATGTGACGCTTTTATTTGCTTGCTATAACGGAGGAACGAGCCTTTGGAGAAAAACTCTTTTCTCGTGGAAAAGACAACAAACTTTGGGGATCGAACATAGTTCTTTTACGGGTTGGGGAAAACAATGAAGCTTAAAACACACACCGATTTTTCCTTTTTTTCCACTTCTCGTATTCCACCAAAGCTAGTTCCCTCTTGTCCTCCTTTTCATTATGCTCCTCAATGAGCCTTTCACGCTTCTGTTTGTTTTGTCGGTTCTTATACAAGCGCTGCTTTCTAGCCTGCTCGTTCTTTTGCCGCAGCCATTCGGCTATGGTGGGATTTTCTGTGTGTTTCAACAGATGATCGGATTTCTGCAAATGTGAAACAAGAAACCAGGTAGACTCAATTTAGCTCAGGCCAAAATGACACAAAGTTGCTTTAAACAGAAAACGTTGAAAGCGACGTTCATTTTCCACTTCTTTTATCAAACCGTTTCTTTAAGAGATTATAATGAAAACTTTGCAAAGGTTTTGCACTTTACGATCGCTTGATTTTATGGGATTATGGAAAATTGCAAATGCATTTGTCGACTGTCGGTCAACTATCAATACAAATTTATCGAAGCAAAAAAACAAAGCGAATAGTTTAAATATTCGGAGTACATTAATGCTTGCAGACAAACAACCCTGATGGTTACCTTAAATCCATAACAGTACTTGCCTTCGGAACAGGTTTCTCCTTTTCTTGTTGACTCGGTTTCCAATTACATTTTATTGGCTCTGTACCCGGCCTAACTTGGGGTCCAATTCTCGTTCTGACAGTTTGAGGTGTGGATTTCCCGTTTTCTGCATTTTCTTGTTGAATTTTACAATTTAGTTTGTCCTTGCTTTTGCCGTTATCCTCCTCTCCCTTTTCAGCACTTTTAAGTTTTCGCGATCGTCGGCTTGGCGAAAGTGCGTTGTGTCGTCTGCGTCTCGAAGCCGCACTCGGTCGAACGGGGGCGTGCCTGAGCATCGCCCTTGACACTGTTTCTCTTCCTGGAAGCGCTTCGGTTGGGTCGTAACGCAGAGTGCTCAAAAGAGCTGCTAGATACGAGTACGAAAATACCTCTCCCGGTAGACTAGGAAAAAAGTAATAATCTAACTGAGAGTTTCTTTGATCTTCTGTGTCTTTTGTGTACACACCAGGAGCAACGGCAGAGCCATATTTTCGTCGGTGTCGTGCATCAGGAAGCTTTGAAGTGGGCTCTTTGGTATGGCGTGGCAGCATGGCTTCTTCCTGCTGTCCTACGCCATTTTTGCTTCTGGTTTTCGAAACTTTCTCACCTGTTCGCGAGCGATCTGCACGAATGGCATCTTCAGTAGGTGTAACGACAGTAACCCGTTTCGCGCTGGAAGACTGCTGCTTTTTATCGACTTGCTTCACTGTTTCATCCTCTGTCGAAGAGTCACGGTGTTCCACAAGCTTACGAGCTGACTTTGGTCTGTTTCCCATCGCTGACTTTGGTCTGATTTCAGAACGCGTGCTTTCAATGAGGAGATCACGCGGGCTGAAGGTCAGAAGATCTTCCGTAAGTCTTTGGATTGCTCGCTGAACTTCGGCTTCTCGTTGCGCTGAAAACTTGATCGAGTTGTGCCTGCCAGTTGGGTTCGTGCTGTATATGGCCCTTGATTTATCGTAGCGCCTGCGTTGCCTTGCTGCAGGGTAATGTCTGCCTGATGGTGGTAGATCAAAACTGGTTGGTTGTCGCGAGTGCCGCTCGAAGTGAGCGCCGTGTTTGCTTAAGGTCTGCAAATGCCGATAATCCAAATATCGATGTAGTAGCAGCTCGCGAAGGTAGCTTGCCCGATGTTCCAGCAGAGCCTGCCTTGTGCGAAGAGCTGTCCAACAAACAACGGATAACTATTTCATGACATGTATGAATAGTTAAGCTAGTTGTAAAAACATTTAGAGAAGTACATAATAAACTCTGCGCGATAGGATTTCTTTGTCGTTGTTGAGCAGGCACCATAAAACAACTTGTGGTCACTCATTTTTTGCGCAGTTCAAAGATCGGAAATTACTTACCACTTGCCGTTTCGTTATTCGAGGCACCACGGAGACTAGAAGCCGACGACGAAGGTGCGCTGCTAGCTGCCTCCTGCGCTGTGTCGCTATCTAAATCTCTGCTTGAGGATGATCGGTCAGAGCGCGTGCTGCTGCTGCGGCCAGCGGTGAATGGACGACGGCTGTGAGCGTGTTTTGCTGTTTTCGGTCGCTCGCCGCCCGCTGCTTTCCGATTTGCTCCTCCTTCCTCACTAGATACCGAGCGATGCTGCTTCGAATCTCCTCTTTGCTTTGCTGTTTGCGGTCGTTCGCGAGGTTCCAAGCTCGCCGAGCCGCCAAAATCGCTGTCTTTTGACGGTTGTTTCACCAACTCCACGGCAGGCTCGGCAGGCTGGGCTGGTGCGTTTTTGTTCAAAATTTTTTCCAGCAATGATTTGCTGGAACTGTCGGCTTTGTCACTGTCGCTTTCGTCGGTAGTGTCTGATGAACTAAGACTTCTGTTGTGTGAAGGTGATTTTTCTATAATGCAAATATACACATCTATCAAATGCGAAAAAAAACAAACAGGGTGTACTCACGCTGTTGTCCTATATGTAAACCAGTAATCATTGTTTGCCACAAATTGTTTGGTAATACCAAAAGCATTGCATTAATAGCGATTGTAGGAGATAACTGTTTCGTAGTTTCTTTCCGTGATGGCCCACAACCCGATACCTCCTACACAAAAACGCGAAAATCATGAATGTAGTTTTACACATAATGTTAAAACCCGTGCATGCAAAATACTGGAGTGTTACCACACATTTGCGCAGCATTACAGCCACGATCCGACTAACGATGAATAACCTTTTTCCATACGTAACAGTAGTAATGCGCTGGACATAACTGAACATAGCAAGCAGGTACTTTCATCCAGAGAAAAAATCTCACTTACACACAGGGGCGGAGCCAGACATTTTCATTTGGGGGGGCGACTGGAGGGGCCAGTTTTGCGACAAGGGGAGCTGTCAATGGTCTGTGTAGGACTTTCAGAAAGAGACCTACAGAAAGAGACCTAATTTTGGGGGGGCCACTG
>Ga0210059_1006506_pt1 | contig 18718 bp, 10 predicted proteins | sample Ectturendosymbi2_FD_188042 | JGI IMG/M metagenome (GOLD analysis project Ga0210059, IMG submission 188042) | Ecteinascidia turbinata endosymbiont from Florida, USA - Sample 2 (SPAdes) (version 2) | ecosystem: Host-associated > Tunicates > Ascidians > Unclassified | place: Key West, Florida... | reverse complement strand
GCTAAAAAAATTGCTAGCGGACTGTTTCAAAACCGTAGCGGACGGCCCGAAGACTGGACTGTTAGCGGCCCGTGCCATCTCTAACAGCCGGCCTAATAATCGAGGTGGACGAGTGTCGGCTTAGACGGCCGGTGTCACGTGATTTGCGTCAAGTGCTGGTTTCTCGTGGTGGCTGCGTGATTTCCAGGTGTGTGACACAACACAATTCTGAAGTAGAGTTGACATTCAAAGGTGGAAATAAATACTAGTAGAGTTGACATTCAGAAATAAATACTAGTAGAGTTGACATTCAAAGGTGAAAATAAATACTAATGTAACTTAGCCATTATTCACAAGTCGAAAAAGCGGAGGTCTTGTGCAGCATTTTTGCAGCTGCATGTGCAGTTGTTGAATATCTGGTACGAGCTATGGTGTTTTGCAGGCTACAGTTTGAATTTGGGTTGTTAGGTAGAAGCGAGCCATTATGTTTATATGATGCCTGCTGAAAAACGGTTTCTGGGCTGAGTACGAATAATGGGGGCCCCGCATTTATTTCATAAGCAGATTGACCATTTTCATCACCGATGTGCAGAATAATAGCACCAATTATGGTATGTTCACATCAGGATATAAGTTTATGCTGCAGCATCATCTAGCACTCTCGGTAATGAGCTTCTGCAACTGGCGCATATTCTTCTAATATACCGTCACGCACGAATAACCTTATGAACACAAACCGAAGCAACAAAAGCGGACGAAAGAGACAGACATTACGGCCTAGCCGAACTTTGGCCGGACGTGGAAACGTAGCAATTGTGTTCGCTCGCAATTAATTTTTCTTACTGCGCCGTGGAAGAATGCTCCAGATATTCTTTGCATCTTCCTCTTCGTTCTTTGATTTGTACCAGAGTCTTCAGTTTGGCAGCGTCAAAACCATTGGGCTGTCAAGATAAGTTTTTTTTACAAATTATTCGAGTTGAGCGATTGATAAAATACGACCGCAAGTCGAGCTGACCCAGGCGAACACAGCGGAGCTTGTAGGACGGGGAAATTGTCAAGTGCAGCTCGTGCTTGGTAAAAAAGAACTGCAGTGCAGCCCGACTGACAGCTGTTTTCACGCATTTGTCACAGCTGCGTGTAACACGCTTGGCTTTATGCGATCCTTGACATTTTTGCCGTTCGCAATGTGTACTTAGCAAACTAGCGACAGGATATCAACTTGAGTTTTTTATGTTGTTCATCACGACAGATCTGGGGGCTTCTTTGATCTGCCGACCACGCATACCTCGCTTCGCAAAAAACGGAGAACCAGCAAGCAACTTTCACGCTGGTTGAAGTTTGCTGCAGCGTGACCCACTGCAGCATTGCTTCAGCAGGTACAGCAGTTTGCGCTTGGTCGATACAGCTTCTTATCTATTTGCTCTAGAGCTGCTGTTGACGAACGTCAACGACAAGCATATTGCCTGGTGACGAAAGCAACTGCGATTTACTGTACGAAAACCAAGTTTTGTGGTGAACGATAGCCAGACGGTTTCACCTCCTGCGTTAATCTTTGAAAGGAGAAGCCCTCTCGTGTCGTGTTTGCGCTTTTTTAGTGTTTCAAAAAAGATTGTGTTCACAGCTGCTTGTGTAATTCGAGTCAAACTTACCTCATAGATGGTTCCTGCTGAATCGCTAAACGTCAACACAGTGCCTCCCAAATGAAGACATTTTTCCGCTGCAAATTGTGCGACATTGCCTGAGCCGGAGATGGTGATGCTTTTTCCGGCCAACGTTTCTTTTCTGTCTTTCAGCGCGAAGTCCAAGGCGTATACCAAACCGTAACCTTTTTTGCATAAAGAAGTTTTAAGGTATTTGTTCAGATTTTTGTCTGCTTGCTTGCTGTCAAACCAGCGTAGAAATGCACATGTTGGAAATGGCCTATGTCGGTAATGGATTCGCTGACAGATATATACCAGCAACTGTAGATAAATAGCGCATTTGAAAATTTGAGCCACTACAGCTCTTTGCATTAACAAACAGAATGGATTGAAAAGCCACAAGCCTTAACTATTTTCCACCTTTAACGTACATTGCATTTCCAAACGTTATACACGTTTTTGGCTTTAGTAAGATTTTTGTTGTCCGCGGTGAATCACAAGAGTTATCCGTATGATCCATGCTGATAACATGGTAATGCGCGCATACTTCTATCAAATCAGGTCGTACCAAAATGTAAGGCACCAAGAGCGCACAGTAAGTTGCTTACCTGTAGCTTCAGGCCGAATAAGAGATCCGCCCCAGCCCCATCCTTTGCCCGTTAGAACGCCTACGTGGCAGCTTGTGATTCGCTTGTACTGCCCGAACATAAAGCCAATCTCTCTGCCTCCGACGCCGATGTCTCCGGCTGGAACGTCAGTGTCCTGGGAAGGGTGAAAAACGCACGAAAACATTTAGACGTCAAACATGGCTTGTTTGACGACTCTTTCAACGCATCAAATGTTTAAGATGTTTGTTGCGTGCTAAGCTTCTTTTGACAGTCTCACACTGAGAAAAACAGAAATATGAGATGCAAGAGGCCAGCATTTGTCTTGTTGCAAAAAGCACTTATGGCCAACGATGGTCAAGGCTTTCAAGCAGTTATTAAAGAAGAGTTGAATGACTCACCGGTCCAATGTGTTTGTATAACTCTGTCATGAAGCTTTGGCAGAAACGAAGTACCTCTCCGTCGCTTTTTCCCTTTGGGTCGAAGTCGGAACCGCCTTTACCACCTCCCATTGGGAGAGTGGTGAGAGCGTTTTTGAAGATTTGTTCGAATCCCAAAAATTTGATTATTGACAAGTTGACGGTTGGGTGAAAACGCTGCAACGACAAAGTCGTTTTGGAAAGTTTTTTTCCCCGGTAACTAAAGCTTATAAATCTTTTGCAGTATATTTGTTGGAGTCGTTGACCGACAGACCAACAAAAGCGAAACACTTATGCTGAACACCGCTTTTTGCGAAATTTACCAAAATCGTCAAACCCATTTTACAACCGGAAAGGTTATAAAAGGATGGGGTTTGTTCGATGCGTCCAATAAGTCTCATTGCACGAGGGCCTTCAAGAACGATTGGCCTCGTGCGTCAAAACGCGATTCTTCAACTTTGGCGAATGTGCTTAGCAACAGTCACTGCAGTCAATTATGACTGGAAAACGTGAAAATCGGGTGACTCGCGACATCCGTAATCACTGCTACGCTGCAAGAATGGCGCCCAGTGCCGCCTAAGCGTTTTCTGAGTAAGTAAATCGATCGAGTCAGCCCGAAAGAACGCAGCGCTTTGTTCTGTCAATAGCTCCACATTCCCCAGAGAGAATTTACCAGCGCTTGTTTAGTCGGCCGGTTTCCCTTGCACCATGTTGCTTTTGCTCGAAATCCAGCAGTGGTGTCTAAAGCGGAGCTAGCCAATAAGCTACACGTTAGCGACGTGAGCTATCACATTAGACTGAGGCTGACAGATGCAGAATCGTTTACCCAGGAACGTGAACTAATAGCGTTATAAATACATTAGTTCATTCGCCAACCTACGCGTTTTCTGCAGTTCACGAGCTCCCGCTGCAAAGGATTTATGCGAATTCTCTCTCAGTTAAACGTGTTTGCACCAGGCCGTTAATCTTTAGCTCACCACCCGATCGGGATCATCAATTATTTAGAGCAAAATGCGTGTTGAAGTAGTTCCGCTGTGTCACGTGGATGTTTTGATGCTGACGATGCACAATTTTTCCAATAGCAGTGTGTGCCAAGTAAACTTTAGCTAACCGGTTCTGCGCTTGATTGGCTACTAAGGCAAGGGGTGTGCGCGATCTTTCGACTTACCAAGCCACCTTTGTACGGTCCAATTGCCTGATTAAACTGAACACGGAATCCTCTGTTCACTTGCATGTTGCCCTGAAAAACATTCAGCAAAAACACACACGAGTCGTATTTAATATTAAAAACTATGTTGCGTTAAAACTACTTTCCAGTCCTATGCTTTCCTTTGACGAGTTAATTAAACCAATTATGGCTGCTTAACATCACTATAAAGACGCGAATAATTGTCGCAAAACAGCGCATTGGTCGGCTGTTCTCACAACAGGCGATTAATTCACCTTGTCGTCTTGCCATGGCACTCGGAACTGGACAGCTCTTTCCGGTTCACATACGGTTTCGAGGACTGTTAGGTATTTGGGATAACGATCGAAAAGCGGTTTCAGCGACGTCAGGACTTCGTCAACTGCCTGCAAACGAGTTAGGTGCGTTTACGGGTGCAACCAGATACAAGTCAGCTGTAGCACACACCGGGGCAAACGCGTGCTTTGCGGGACATCCACAGTTGTGCTCGCTGGAGCTGCTGCGTCCTGCGTGTGGCCTGGTTTATTATGAGGGAATGAGAAAACTGCATGGCTGCCACAGGTCTACGTTCGACAAAATGTTGTTGTGTTTTTCAGAATTCACAGTTGACAGCACTTCACTCAAAGCCCAGCGTTCAACCCCTGAGTGTATGTACGGTGAATTGCAAGTTCGCTTGAATTTCCGAACACACAAATTTTCAGGACTGGTGATGCGTAGATACGTGAAATCAACTCCCTATTTCAAAAATTGTTGATTCGACTTCGTTGCCCTTGGAGCGTTGTTACGATCAGCAAGTCCGAATCATCGCAAAGTCATTAAAGCAGAGCGCGGTCGGCTGATTCCCCGAAAGCTTGATGCAAACCTAAAGCTTTTAATTGTGCACGCAAAATGTGCGTGCTTTCACAACAGAGCGCTTACTGCTGACTAACATTGGTTGGGAATGTACGAGCGCTGTCTACTATACCGATGCGTAGCTGTTGCAGCCCATCACTGAGACATCCTGTTCAAAAGAAACGGTTGCCTTGTGTGTGTTTGAAACCACTCTGACAATGTTCCAACACGAATTGGAGTTCCAATCGCAGATAATGTAACAAATTAATGCATAGTCTAACAAACAAAATTCTAGTTCAAGTATCATCCGGCGCAAAAAAGTCGTTTTATGGGCGTGACTTCAGCTCTTGTTCGTGTTAAGTTCAAGTAGTTGCATTGGGAAACGAAATACTAGGTGTGGTACTGTCCGACAAAACAATATATGGGAATTACTTCCGCTACCACATTACTAACCTGCAAAAACTCCACTTGGTTGGGGTCTCTGCTGCGAACTTTTTGCTGGATTGCGTCCAGAGTTGCCATGAGGCTGCTTTGAGAGTATCTTCGCAGAAAACACACAGGTAACTGAACTACGGTATAAACGATAAAGCAGAAGTAGGTTGCGGTAGAAATGAATTAAATTTGAACGTGCGTTATATCGTTATTGTGTCACGCTTGCAACTTTCCTGGATGGTATGAGCCGTGATGAAATCAGGCTGCGTCACTCTAAATATTTCACACGATGTTACTATTGATTCCGAGCTATACTAAATGTAAAACCAATGTAGGTGAGTTTTGTAACTACCACGTGGCCTTTCTTATCTTAGCGCAAAATAAGTTAAATGCGGCCTGGGTTGCAATCGCAATCACGTGACAAGAAGTGTTTCAGGCGTTTACAAAATGCTTCAGGGTAATGTGGACATTGTTGAGAAACACATTTTGTAATTTAATGCATGTCTTGTACGTCCAGTGTATCACACATTGCTGTTCTTCTGCTTTATTAGAAATGTTTTACAGCGGAATGCTTGCGATATCTCTTTAGCTATTGCTTTGCCTCTGCTGTTAACTCTGGTTTGCTCTTATACCTGTCGGTGAAACTATGCAAGTCTGTCGGTATGAATATTTAAACACAGTTTTACGTCCGCGACTGCTTTGCGACAAATGCATTTTGTTTTACTGATAATTATATAATCAATAGAACCAAACTAATATCAGAAACTGATGACGCTTAGCATCTGGGTATTGATTTTTTGTCCACGCTTCAGAAGTTGTTAGTTAGTTGCCTGAAGAGCTCCAGCCTTTATCGTAAAAAAGGTTACCTTGACTTTTAGAACCAATTTTCTACGAACCTAGCTAAGATGCAATGTACAGAGACTGCGCTGCTGCCCGAACAGCACGTGTCGTGGACTGAATGTAATCACTCAGGTGCTCGGACCTGTTGCCAACACGCGCTCAACGCGTGTCTGCATTTCCTGCGCTTGTGCTTTCGAACTACACTGTCGCTGCACCGCTCGAGAGGCATAGTAATATAATCGACCGAGGTTCCGAAAGCAATGCCGCGCGCCATGGGAATCGGCACGTGCGCTATTGGGCCACTTCGTCCCCCCAGGCACTGGCAGCGCGTTTTTTAAACTTAAGCTTTTCTCGGCAAAAACACTTTCTTCGACTACTTTCTTTCATGTGGAGTGAAATACCATTGGAATTTCTCAAAGTTAACACCACTTTCAACAAGCTGTCTCTCAAAGAGCCACACGAAAGCGTTTTTTTAGTGAGTGTTACTTTTCAATAACAAACAAATAATCTAATAAGCTAATCGCTTCAAACAACTCTGGCGTTCATTGTAGTTCCTTTCAACAAAACGACATACAGCTGACTCTACTGTAATAACCGGCAGAGCTGCATGAAAGCAATTTCGTCAGATGGAATTGCGCTCAGTGAAAAACCACACGTTTTCCTTCCTTAGTCAATTGCACTTGTCCGATAGTTTCGTGGACTATGCGCTATGGTCAATGTATGCTGGCACCACGCGGTACGTTCGATTTAGGAGCAGCTCTGTTTAAATGCATTTCTTGATATGGACACTTCGCGACGTACTGCGCACCTGTGAAGTTCGCAAAGTCTTGAATGTCGAAGCACTTCTCCGAGTAAAAAGATCCCATCCCAGCGACGATTTTTCGGCTACATGACCACAATGCCCCAGGAAAGATCTGGTGAGGCAAGTCCTGCCACCTACACCCAAGGGAAAGCGGCCCAGAGGCCGCTGACCTGACTTGGTCCCGTCTTGGTGTGTAACCAGAAGAACCACGTGAGATTGCCGAGGTATTTCGAGTCCTGATAAGAGTGCTGGCTCCGCGATCCTCTCCAGAAGAAAAGCGGGTGTGAAAATAAATGAATGATGTTGATTTTGAGCTATGACAATGGGTCAGCTTTCCGTAAGATTTTTGCTCGTGAAAGATCAAGTCGGTTCAAAATAAATGCAATGTCCGTTGAAATGGTGGCTCGTGACATCAGTTCCATGATCCGTCGAATAGCACAGCAAACAACAGAAATCGTGTGTTTGCAATTCTGTCTTACTGCTTGAAAGTTGTTGAGCTAAAAATATCATATCAGGTTGAACCATAATAGCTCCAGCTACTGTACTTATCAAAACGTCGTCCTTCGGTTGTTTATAGTCTTTCATTTTGAATTGAGAGAACGATGTTGTTAAAACCTTGTTTTACGGTTTTGTCTGTTATGAAAATGGTTTAACATTGTAGGATTTTAGTAATTGGCAAAAGTTGTTATAACAGCATAAAAAGTAATGAAACGATTCGGCACATACATATTTATTAGAATTAGGAAAAGTAATGCATACACATGTTTAACCTTTGCGGCTGGGATTTACGTGAAGCACCTGGGTGATAAAGAGCTGCTTGATCCAACGCGCCCGCCTGTGCAGGAACTGCTTTCGTAGTTTGTTGCTTAGATCGATGTGAAATGACTGCAAGGCCCACGAGAGCCTTTCATCGATTGGTTTGTTGCCAGAATGTGTTTTTCTGCAGTTGTCTGGCCGACATAGATCTTTAAACACCTCATTGTATCGGCTGTTTGTGAGTATGAAACCACTGTCAACTTGGATAGTTGACAAAATGATGAAACTTGTTGACTCCGTTCCGTGGAATGTGCAATAAGTGAAATCGCTTTGAACTAAATGCCTTTTCGTTTACAAACTACTTACGTGAAAGTTATTTTGTGCTTAAGATAGATAAATGTTTGCAGTTTGAGGTTATGTGTTTTTCTCGATGATAATCTGATGCAGTGAACATCTACACTTACATTTCTTACTAAACAGCGATTAAACCATATCTTAGAATATATTACCTCCGACTTTCCGAAATTTCCGACTCCGACCTTTCGAAAATTTCCGACTCCCGACTCCGACTTCTTAATATTGAGGGAACGAAATCTGGCTGTTAAAATCAATGGAAATCGTGGTACACAGAAAGAAATCCCTGATTCAACAAACGTTTCAAAATAAATTGTACCATTGCAACAGGAATTCCCAATTTAGGAGTGTGATGTAAAAAACGATCCAACTAAGCACCCGGAATCGGCCAAAAAATCCGACTCCTACTCCCAGTGTTGTTAGGAATCCGACTCCGGTTCCGCAACCCTGGTTAGAACAGCTATGTCCGACCCCGAAGGTTTTGTGCGGCCCAGTTGAAGGTTTCGTTGTTGCGTATGTACAATATTAATGACAACCTGTCCTTATTTTGCTAATCTTAAATTTGACTTTTTTTGATGCAGTGTTCCTCAGTGCCACTTTGTCACGTCTGGATAGAGTACAGGCAAATTTCTATGTGTCCACTGAGGGGCAAAACTCATTTCTAGTTTTCTGATATCTACCCCTTTTATTCCATTTGCACTAAACTACGTTCTATTTTATGGTTCCACTGACACTTTAAACTCGCCTATGAAATCACAGGTATGGAGTGATTAGAGGTGCCAAAAAGTCTTTATCATTACTGATAGGATTCAAACGCTTTCAGTAGCATGAGCTAAAATTTAGTGTGTTGAGAACAACGCAAGGCATTCAATGTGTGGCGTTCATTAAGAGAGTGACGTGACTTTTGTCCCAGCAATGCATTTCGCTTGGACATAGCTGTCTTAAGATAATAAAAAATGGTTAAACAATGGGGTACGCAATTGTTTTGGGGGCAATAAAAGGGGGTCCGCCATAACAAAAAATTTAAGAACCACTGTGCTGGAGTTTTAAGAATTAAAACGACGTGTGTCTCTCACGAACTCGTCGCAAAGACTATCTTTCAGCCGCCTCAGTGGTGTACGAGCTGGGTAAGAAAGCGCATCTCCAAATGTTTTGATTTGTCGAAAATTTGGGCAATGAAGTTTCATCATTTTTAAACAATACTAATGAAGTTATACTTCTTTGTTAGTGAGTGTATAAATAAAGTTTATTATGTCGTAGAAGCCACATTAAATATATATAAAATCAACAAGCTGTTTCTCGTTAATTCATGTTTAAGTATGCGAAAGTTGATATAGTAACTGACTCAAAAGTTTCGGCAAAAAAGGCATGTCATTTGCCTGCTTTACTAATTGTACCCTGTGGAAGTCCTAGGCAAGTACAGAAAAGATGTAGTTTAATTTTAGGTACAGTGTTTGGATGAACACAATTTGCCAGACATTTTGTTACATGTTGCATATATGTTATCAGCTAGGTGTGAGGTTTCTTGTTAACAGCAACAGCTAGAATGTGAATGGAACGCCAATCTCAGAACTGTGGGCAGATGCTCAGAGTGTTGAGCCAGCTGGCTTCTGACAATGTTCTTGCACAGCCTAGCGTACCTTTTTCAGTTGGTTATTGAGAACCAATTTTCAAGCACCAACATTTCTATTTTTAAATATATGGCAACATGGTGGAGGAGGATAGAATGTACCAACATCTACAGAACATTTGTAGGGACAAAGTTTGTTGCATATACGTTTTTCGGGCAAATTTAGAGAAAACCGCGTAAAAAGTCCTTTGCACCCAAAAAATTGCCTGCTCCTACACGAATACCGGGTCTTAATTGTCGCACATATTTTATTCTAGAGGAGGTTGTGGATAAAGAACTGCCGTTTTTAGCTATTTATAGAATATTATTCTTGGCTGCTGATTTTAGCAAGGGACAGGCTGAACATATGTTTTCAGCAGCTCCCAACAAATTTTCTAGTGGTGGCAGGAGTTCTTTCAGCCATGGACGACGTGACTCCTACTTCAATCAATAAATGCTTACAGGCATGCCATGTGCTAAAATAACGTTTTTTGGAGTTAAACTTTCAAATATCTTTCATTATGTGCGTATGACCATCGCCTTTAACCCAATCACTGTCACACCATCAAACATATGTGGCTGTATCTTATGGAGAGAATAAAATCATCATTGCGGCCACTGCTATCCTCACGGTCTAATTCAAAATTGAGGCTGCAGATTACAACGAAAATTGATCCAAAATGCGTAAAGCCTATAACAGAAAATGTTCATGCGCGTGCCAAGTAAGGAAACAGGTGGGATGCTATAACAGCTAGGTATTTCCTTTACCTTCTCGAGAAACGTACACCTCTGTTCCTTAAAAAAGATGGCACGAGATAACTCAACCAAAATTGGAAGGTATCCACCCCGGTTTTCGTCCTGCTCTAGAGTAAAGATTTTCATTCCTGCAACAAATTTTCGTTAAGTTTGTTTTGGTAACATGTTAGATAGTTCTAAGCTTGTTGTGTCGCCCTCCGCAAAGCACATGACCAAGTCTTTCGAGAAAAGCTGTGGTAAAGTTCGTCGGAGTACGGCAATGGTGTCCTCTTGCTACTGGCCATCAGTCATCAGGTCGTTGTGGTCTTGCTCGACGTTCGTGTCCGCGCTAAATGGCATTGGGTATAAATCGATTGTCGTTGTGTTGAATTCAGCGGAACCGCAGTCGGAGTCATAAGGAGTCGGATTCGGATTCCTAACAACACTGGGAGTCGGAGTCGGATTTTTTGTCCGACTCCGGATGTCCAATTGGATCGTTTTTTACATCACACTCCTAAATTGGGAATTCCTGTTGAAATGGTACAATTTCTTTTGAAACTTTTGTTGAAACAGATATCTTGCTGTGCACCACGATTTCCATTGATTTTAACAGCCAAATTATATTCCCTTTATGTTAAGGAGTCGGAGTCGTGTGTCGGAAATTTTGCGAGCCTTTCATGTTTCCTTGGCTTAATCGTCTCTAACACTGTGGCATCGTAGCTGAACAGGCGTGGTGTTAATAGTAGAAGAGAAACGTTAACTACCACAACATCTTACTAATCAAACCTGGTCTGTAGTAGTAATAGCGATTTAAAAAGAACTGGACTATAATGAGTAGGTATGTAATATCCATAGCTTTTGTAGATGTGCAGTCATGCTGGTAGCAGCGAGTATGATTCATATGTTAGGTTTTTTTTAAGGTGTTTTAGGGACCTGATTCGGGTCCCTAGAATTTGAAATCGGATCCCTAGAATCAGAGAAAACTATCATCGAATCTCTAGGATCAGAAAATCCGGTGGCTAGAATCAGAGAAATCGGGTCCCTACAGGCTCATACCGAGTACCTAACCTTTTCCTTAAAAAAACCCCTGCATATGTGATAACATTGCAGATCTAAGTGTGAAATGCACGGTACGCCATTGTGAAGTAGGTTATTAGAAAACATAGTCTTACTAGCAAGGTTTACTAGATTAATGGTAAAGTTCACCAGGAACCATTAAGTTTACTAACTGCAGCATAACATGAGAGTCATAACTAATTGGTAGCGAACTGCTGGCATTGCTTTGCATGGCAGTGCACTTTCCTGAGGGTCTAAAAATGCAATGTAAACCAATGTGGACTTTTCTTGAGGTTTTGATATGTGGAAACAAATTTATTATTTTCAGCACGGTAACCACTCTTATTTTCTCCCAAGATTTGCAGGTTAAATTGAGCTTGACTTTGTGATTCAGTTCGTATTATGAGTACAAAAGATAAGAAATCAAAAGTTTTCCGCTATTTTAAAAAAGCCGAAAGTGAATTTCTTGCGAGAAGCCATACTATTTCTTCGAACACAAGGGTTTTAAACGCACCTTGGCATTTGTGCTAATGCAAATGTGTGCACGTTAGCAAAAACACATGAAAAGGTAATCAACTATGTTTTGCGCTCTTCGCATGGTTTGCCCGGGCAGCGCTGACAGCTGGAATCGCCAAGACTGTAACAGGCAAAGCATGCAACGAGTGCAAAACACATGATCAATTGCGACTGGACTGTGCCATATTCTTGATTCCGGTCGTATTAAATAACAAAAGTCACCAGGCATTGACATGAAAACTAGCGACTGTCTTTCCAGAACTTGTTTACATTACCTTTATCTTCAATTACGTTTCTGCTAGTTACTGTTCTCTAAATCGGCTGAAACTGTGATTTTTGTTTATTCCCTGATTTTCTCATGGTAAGAGCGCTGATTTTAAAAAACTACCACATTAACCTACTCAAAAAAGTTTGGTATATTCTTTTAGTTTTGTGTACCTGATACATTTCATTTTTCATTCAACTTGAGGCACACCAAGGCAAATGAAAATGTAATGTCTAAAAAGGAACATAAGCCGGAGTCATTTTATGGAAAATGAGAGCTCCGGAGCTGGAGCCGTGTTCATGAAAAGAGAAGCTCCGGATCCGGAGCAGTGTCATTTTGCGACGGCTGCCCTGGTTGTCATTTGCATCAGTATACAGGCACACGTTCGTGACATCGTCACTGCAACAACTATGCAACACGAACAACAACAGTGCGCAGAGGTGCTGAAGTAAAACATACATTACAGATCATCCAGCGTTTCATCATTACTAGAAAGCAGAGTTTTGAGCCAGAGCTGGAGCCCAATCGATTTTGGATGTCTGGAGCCGGATCAAAAAAAAATTTGTGGTGGAGCCGGAGCCTGAAATTTGGGTTCCGGTTCCACAGACATATTTTGTGGAGCAAGCGAGTTGTGCCATTATTACAATGGTTTTTAGTTTTCAACGGACCAAATCGTTCTGGAGCCGGAGCCAAAAAGTTCTAGATTTTGGAGCCGGAGCCAAAAAATTTAGATGCGTGGAGCTGGAGCCTGAAATTTGGGTTCCGGCTCCACAGCCCTGCTAGAAACGAACACCTTTTTCAACTTCCGTTTCTTGGGAGTTCAACAACGTGAACTTCAAAGAATCGACAGCTCAACACATGCATGCAAGTAGCTAAAAGTGAGGTGAGCCACTGGAAGCCGTTCACCGCAGTTCATTTCTCACAAATGGCTCCGCTCCTGAACAGTGTTTTCGAACAGTGCCGGTTCTAACCAACTGCTTATTTCATGGAGCTCCTCTGAAGTATCTAGAACTAAATCCATATAAATTAATTTGTTGGAAAACTAAGGTTTTCATCGTGAATTAAGTTGCGAGCTTGCTCATAGCATTAAATCTTTGTCACAAGATAGTCTATGAGCTTAAAATAAACCATTCCTTGCAGTGATGTGCATTAAACAAAGTAATTTTTTTTACAATTAGGGATGGCTAATTCAGAATAATTTGCTATTCTAGGATTATTTCGAAATATCTATATGAATACAATTCTGAAGTGCTTTTTTTCGGTCATAGACTGAAATGTTTCTGAATGACAGAAAAAATCAAGTCTATTCGGTCAGAATGTCTGAAAATACAGACTAATGAACACTGCTACGGCGAGTTTCAAAACAACTGTGAGACAAATGACCGAAATGTTTTAGTGATCGAAATGTCTCGGCAAAAAAATGACCGAAATGTCTTGGCGAAAAAACACAGATTCTGAATTTGCTTCCAGCAAGGCAGCCAAACAAGCATGAAAACAATCTATTATACATAACAGCACAAATTAAATCTAAGAACAAGTCAATTGCATTGCAATGTAATTATATTACGGTTTTCTGCATGAATGCCCGTTCAGTCAGATCGCAGCTTAGAAGCAGTTAAACCTGCACTAGAAAAATATCTCTTTGAAGATGCTGACGTGACAAGTTATTTTAATCTCAATTGCTTTAGCATTGTTGCGCCATCAAACCAGTATGTCAGCATTATTTGGCTGAATTTTAACTGCGCGTAGCTTGCAATTTCTGTTCCATTCGATTGCTCATGACATGCAGTGTGAGCGAGCGGCAAAAATATCGAGAAAGAGGAACATAATGCGACGTTACGTTCGCCTTTTACCTTTGTTTTTCGTTGCTCGCATGTCGTGCAATATTAGCTTTCGACAACACAATCCGTGACGATTATTTGCACGTGTGATACACATCCCTAGATTCATTATAATGCCCTTGTGGACATAGGCGTAGCGGGAGGGGCTAGGGGGCCATGCTTCCCCAAAATTTTAGTATATCCAGTCATTTTGTGCTTTGAGAGGCGGCATCCCAAACAAAATACTGTTTTTCGCCTAAAACCAAACATTTTTCCCTCTCCCCAAGTTTGGACTGGCTACGTCATTGGTTGTGGAAGTTAATAACTGAACCCTATTATCCGGTTTGAGTTGGCGCTTCAGATTCGTATAGTTCTGTTTCCGAACTCCCGGGTTCGCTATTCTGAATTGATAATCCCTCTCTGCATTATATTGATATTTTATATTCAACACAAAATAGTAACTTTTTCCAACTTGATCAGCTCCTGAAATGCAGCAGAAATTGAGTACTATTTTTTTTGTTAATTTTGGCGACGGCAATTGGCGGTAGGCCTAAGCTTGAATTGTGCTTCTTGCCGGGGCGATTGAGGTGAACGCTCTTGCCCAAGGAGCGCTACGGCAATTCACTCAGTGGCTATGGATCGAACACCTAACCTTCCAACCGGGAGGCAGACACTTCACAACTGAGCTAATGCCGCTCCTTTGAGTACTAAAGTGAGTACTATTATGCCACAAGTTACAACAGCGTCTATCTTATCAAGTCTAGATGTGAAACTTAACCTAAGTTGCAGTATGACGTTTTTGTTGAAAGTAAAATAAAGTTATCATTCTTAAAACTTTACCTGTCAGTTTCCAGATTGTTGGTCAACGTTTGAAGCAGCTACACTTATATTTTGTCATGGCTTATGGATAGTGAATAGCAAAAATTGACAAAAAGTAAGGGTGCTATGTTGCAAGTTGTGAGATTACATATATGGCAAGCGGATGATACTGAAGATTGAAGAATATTAACAGAACTACATCTGGTGGAACAGAGTTGTACGTAAATGGAAGCTTAACCAAAACAACTAAAGAAATCCTCAACATAGTTTTAGTTTTCAAAATGAAATAAAGAAATTCTGCCCGACTGTTCGGCCCCTTCAATAAAATTTCTGGTTGTTGCAATGTCAGCAATCCACAGTTCGTTATGAAATGTTGTTTTAGTCCAATTGCCCGAGACATTTCCGTCTGTCGTTTTAGTTTTTGCGCAAAAATAATTGATTTTAATTAATGTGATGGACTACAGTGAAACGTAAAAGTTCCTTTATTATCCCAAAAAGTTCATGATACTATAAATAGTTGCGGAGTTACTGTTAACTTTGAGGTTGCGTCGCTGATATCCTTGCCGCAGTCCCTGATACAATGTGGTTCCGTAAATAACACATTCTGCTTCGCAAAGCCTCATCGAAAACGACATTGTGCGACGTTTACAGTGTGTTGAGCACGCGCTTTTAAAGCTGATAGGCTGGGATCAATTCCTGGTCGATTCATTTCGCAGACTTGAAAGACGGTACTTGCGACCTGCCCAGCCTCGTGCTCGGCGTTAATGGGTAGGTTCAAGGAAGAAGTTCGCACGGCCCATGACTCTAGCAAAGGAATTGGGCGCTGCAAACCACTCATGATACTTCAAAGAGAATGCAAAAGCCAGTGCTATTGCATGAAACTGAATCTGAACGTGTGGTTGTTGCTTCCAGTGTTTGATTAAGGTGTTTTGAGAGACAGAAACGGTCTCTTAGATTTTTCCAACGGTTTCTCAAAATACTGTAGAACAGTGGTTCCCAAACTTGTTCGAGCCGTTACCTAAATCAAGGTAGCGACTATGTTTTTTATTACCCTCAATATTTTGCGTCGTAAAAAGAACACATGCAGTAAACATGTGTCTGTATATATTGTTCTCATTATTTTTCAGTAAGTTTATCAAATCACTGCAAAAAAAACGAACATAGTGATTTTGGTTCCGCGTTACCGCCCGAAGAATCCCTAGTTAATTTACAGCAGTGGTTCCCACGGCTGTAGAACTTCACTGCATGACCACCACCAAAACACTAAAACCTCGCTTTATGACTGTCTCGGTATTCAGATGAAATAGTTGCGGTCTCTCAAAATGTCTTAACGGTCACCAAGGTGTAACATTAAAAACACTGGTTGCTTCTGCCACTAGTTCTTTCGAATGAACCGGATAACTCTACTATTTCCAAGCTGAATGTTTTGTTTTGCAGCGTCTTGAGTCATAATTTGACAAATTGCGCAGTTCGTTGGCACAAACAAAAAAGTTTTAGGATAAGCAAAGAAAAGTTCGACTGATTCCTCAGCGGGCATCAGTTTCCAGTTTCAAACTATTGTTACTTGCAAAAGCACTAATGCAAACTTTTACCTTCTGAAAGAGATGAATCCATCGTTTTCGTATCCCGTGAAGCCCGAGTTGCTTGTAAACCTAATTAGCGTTGGACCAACTAGTCTGCTGGCTGCACAACGCAGCGAGCTCAAAACATGCACCATTGCATAGGTACTAGTGAATTTTCCACTACCCTGTTAAAATGAATGTAGTATTATTAACTTTTTCTTTGACTATTAGGTAAATGAACTGTGCTATGGCACGTCTTAAAGCGGTTATAACGAGATTGCATGGAGAGAGTGGTTCGGCGAAGCAGACTGTGAAAAATAGTCTGCGACGATGTGAACACTACGTAACTCTGCTTGCCGGTTTTAAGCTAAATCTCTGAACGTTCGAGAGCTCGCTGCTAAATACTGACCGACAAAAAACGGTGCTCTGCAGTGTGTCTCAGCCTCTGAACTAATGGCAAGTCCGTTATTTGTCTACGCTGCAATAATTTTTCACCATAAGTTCTTTGGGTCAAACGAAGCTGATCACTGTTGCTTGGTTGTGGCCCTCTTCGGTCGTGGTGCTTTTCTGTGTCTTCCACTTGATGAAACTTAAGTGGTCACGGTGGTTCGTTGTGCTATATGAGTATTGCTGTCCTTGTTCATTTCATGCTTGTTCTGCTATGGCTAGTAGCCATAGCCACTGGCTACCAGCTGATGAAACACTGAGGTGCTGTTGCTGTATTATCTTGTAAATGTACGAGAAAGTGTATTGCTTTGCGGGTTGTCAGAAAGTTACAAGAATTTTTGGCTGGTATGAACTGCATTCAACTCAACAAAATGCAAATTAATCACAGACGACGTGTTAGGCACTGGTCGTTTCACTTGCGTTTCTATTTTCGTCCGTAGCATCAGAGTGGATATTTTCTATGGGTTTTGTTGCGATAAGGTCTCGCACGCATCGCTGCATTCTGCTGCTTTTAACCTGTAGCCATCTCGCGAGTTTGTTGTGATGAAGTCTCGCCTCGCTGCTCTCTACCGCTTTTCACCTGCAGCCATCTCGTCGATCTTCACAAACTGTAGACTGTGAACCGCGCTTTGAGCAACTGTTAGCGGTATTCGTGGCATAGGTCATTTGCATAGCCCACCTTTAATTTTCACAATGGCGGCTGAACCTCGTTCTCGTATGAAGACAACAAAACTCCAGTCTTGCAGATTCGTATTAGAAGCAACAATGCACAACTTATATACGGTGAAGCCAAATGTGTCGACAAAAGACAAAATAAACAAAGTACAGTACAACCTAACTGATTTTGATATATAATTCAAGTCATTAGTTTTATTGTTTGTTAATCTGATTTAACTGATCGCTTCCTGGCATAACCTCACAGTGTGGTAGTTATTGGTAATGTGCAGTAATTTCAGGCTTCTGTCAAGTGCGTCTTGTCAGACTACAAATCTCTTTCTGGCGAGTACTTCATGAACTTGTCCGTCACAGACGATTGCCCTATTTCTCCGCAAAAGCTGCACGGCTGGCGGGAAGCGTTTGTCATGCATGAGTAAAAATGCCGAAAAGGTGTATGACGGAGGCTTGTGAGGAATTTGCGTTGCCGCCGGCTCTTCTGCAGTTAGCAAAAAAACTACCTAATTTGTCGTTAGAGACAGTCTTCGCAATTTTCGTACCTTTTATTTATTCCTCGTTTTGCAGAGCTGGATATATTTAGGCTGGTTTGATTCCATGGCCAAGGCCGCCATGCCAACAATCTGTCAGAGTCATTGATCACTGCCAATGTCAGAATCATTGCGTCTGTTATTCTCTGCGGCGCTTCCTGCTGGAAAGTAGCACCAGCCAAATTTTTCATGTATGCCTCTGTTTTTCTCAATTGTGTTTTGGCTTACACGTGCGCTTTCAATGAAATCACTCTTTAACGTTTTTTCTCACCACTTTGGTTTTGTGGTCCTCCACCAAACCGTTTGTGTTCTTGTTCTAAGCAAATAACCTTTCGGGAAGCTCATATCAATATGGCTAAGTTTAATCATGATCGAAGTGTATTTCACCCTTGCTTCAACTGGTGTTCTTGCCGCAACAGCTAGTAAACTCGTTGAAGCAATTTTCAAGTGCCATCCAATTTAACCGGGACACACCACCAATGATACCATTTTATCGAAATATATGAATACGAAGTTTGAAACAAGGCACGACTCAGAATATACACACTATGCGGTCACGTCGCCTAGCATGTTCGGCTTATTAGTAGTTTTGTAAGCTGACAAGGGTCAATGTGGAAGTTTTGCCCAGTAGCTTATATATTTGTAATTGTCACATTTGTAACAAAAAACTTATGCAATCTTCATACGAAAGGATATCTTGCGGGGTCCCTCAGGGTGGTGTTATTTCGCCTTTGCTTTTCCTTATTTACATTAACGATATCACAAAAGCATCCTCTTTTCATACTACTTTATTTGCTGATGATATTAATCTCCATATGTCAAATTCCTCTTTTAATGTTCTTC
>Ga0210059_1006505_pt1 | contig 18719 bp, 10 predicted proteins | sample Ectturendosymbi2_FD_188042 | JGI IMG/M metagenome (GOLD analysis project Ga0210059, IMG submission 188042) | Ecteinascidia turbinata endosymbiont from Florida, USA - Sample 2 (SPAdes) (version 2) | ecosystem: Host-associated > Tunicates > Ascidians > Unclassified | place: Key West, Florida... | reverse complement strand
ACCCGAGAAAGAGATGCGAGATGCCGCCGCGCAAGCATGCGAGAGAAAGTGCCTAAGGACGAACGCCGGAAACAATACAAAGCACCTAAGTCTGAAATGACTAGGGAAGCGCTTCTTTAGTCAAATCAGTAAAGCGTTGCTTTAATTTGGCTTTAGACTCTCCCTGAGAATCATGAGGGTACGATTCTCAACTGCAAGTGGAACCACCGGGCAGTTCCACTTCAGGGTTTAGGTTTAAGGTTTATGGGTTAGGTTTGGGGGTTAGGTTTAAAACTTTGGGTTGATAGCGGAATCAGTCGAATATAGCACAAACTTCCCTCCGGCCCGCTACCTTGTCGCAGAAACGAGCAGTGTTTCCAGCGTTTTCATCGCGCGAGGGTACCTTAGGTCAAATGCGCAAAATCGGCATCCATTTTATCATCTACCCTAGTGTAGTGATGTTCCCGCAGCGCACCTAGCGGGAAAAGATTAATCTCCATAACGACGCTCGAACTAGTCTTGTTTTATGTGTAAAGTGTATAGGATCGCTGCCCTACTGCCTACTTTTAGTTGTTGCAGACCGTCTGAATAGTAACGGGGGTTGCGTTAATGCTGGTGTACGATGGTATATCCAATCCTGTTTAAGTCCATACGCTAACGACAGAACAAATTGTACAGCGGTGATATGCCGCCGAAAAAGAAAGGCGGAAAAAAGGCCAAGAAAGGAAAGAAGAGTGCTGACGAAGCATCCAATTCTGGACGTATTAGTTCTGGAAAAGAGGGAAAAGAGTTAAATGAATTGAGCAAAGAATTTTATTTAATTCAAATTAAAGATTTGGAGCAACGATTATCAAGGTATGTTTCAGCTAGTAGGCTTGTTACTTACAGGCAAGCCTGTAAGTAAGTTGACAGGCCTGTCAACTGAACTAACTTACTGCTAGTACTGTTGTAGTTGAGAATAGGCCTACGATGAAAAGCACGAATATTTGTTAGGGTGGATATTGTTAATGGAATTGTGTTATCATGACCGGAGTGATAAAAATATGGTGTGTAACAAAGAAAACTGAAAATATATTTTCGTGTTGATAAAAATGTTCCTTGCGGGACTCATAGGCCTATAGGTCCGTGTAAAGAACTGATGTCCGTCAGTGTGGATATCGTTAGTGGATGTGTGATGACATAACTGGAGTGGAAAAAAAGCTTGCTATACAATAAATAAAGGTAAAGATATAATGGCGAAATGATTTCCTCCTTGCAACTTGATATAACCTTCCCCCAAACACGTGTAGGGTTTCCTTGGTTTGGGAACCTGCTCTCACCCACGCGGCCCGGATTCGATTCCCGGTCTGGGAACCAATGTAGGGTTTCCTTGGTTTGGGAACCTAATCTAATGTTGAGGTTTGGGGTGTTGCCCAGCGTAGACGTTGCTTGCGAGGAATGACTGTCATTGCATGCAGAGATGCTGATTTCCCCAAACGCTACCAACGAGGCAGCCTAGTCGTTGTATGAGTACTGTTCTAACTCCCGACTAAAACTGCCTAACATTTTAAGTTGCCAAGCCAAAGCAAGGTGTTTGGCTCTCACCACTTGATAGTTCATTTCACAGATTTCCTGGTGCACAAATCTTTATTTACAAAAGGCTTCTGATTAGCAGCAGCAGAAAAGCTTTACGATGGTGCGATAGCAGAAACAGCCAACGTGGTCCGTGCGCTAGCGATACACAACTCGAATTACTGAAAGCGTGGTGTCCATGCCGATGGACAAAACCGAATGCAATGTGAATCGAGGTCATGCGCGGACACACAAAATCCCTTGACGTGAATGACAAGTTGATACAAACCAGATCTCACGAACGGGATACAATAGCGAGTAGGAAATGGCAAGTCGTAATGCGAAAAGTAAAATCCACTATACACGTAATGCTAAAAATTTGCACTGTTTTCAATTTTTCTATTTTCACTAATTGTTGAAGCCTATTTTTGGATTTCACTCGAGGTTGTCACGAAGAATGGAATAACCTTGGTATGAGAGCAATACAATAGTGGCTGAAATTCAGCCTAGACTAGTAAGAAATATTATTTTCAGTACTATTGTGGTGTCATTGCTCTCCATAAAACATTGATTTTCACGACTCCAGTTACATCTTTTTATACATCTTTTTTTTTAATTCACAACCAAGATCCGTTACTGGTGGATATCCATCTTTTACAAGGTACTCTCATATAGATATAAAAAATCAAAGCATAATACACTAACATGTAAATGCATGCTTTTCATATGATATGACTTAATGCACCATGTAATAGACATGGAGGTTAATATGTATATTGACAAGAACATTTTCATTATCTCAACCTTGTTTCAGTGTGTTGTACTGTCTGTTGCAGGAGTGGCCAACCAGTCAGAGACCAAGAGCCACATTTCTTACTGTGTTACCACAAAGAGCCACTTAATACACATGGGCGCACCTTAACATTACTCCATCCCATCCTCAATCTCACACATACCTTTGGTCAGCTAGATTTATTGTAGATTTCACACACTAACATGACAATGACAGAACTTTACAAGCCATTTATTATGCATGTTATTTAGTTAGACTTCTGGCAATTACGTGAGGGCTGTGTGAAAGCGGGCAAAGAGCCGCATGCAGATCATGAGCCTTGGGTTGGCCACCCTTGGTCTATTGCATGTCATGGTGCCAAAATGATAAGACATTATCAGTGAGAAATTGTTTTCATCTTTCTCATGTTAGAAGATAGAAGATCTTTCCTGTTTGTATTGTTTTACCAAGTGTTATTCAAGTACCAACAAGTTAGCATGACAGTAATGCATCATATTATTATTAAATCGAAACATGAGATACTGAAGCATAACTATAGTTTTTTTTAATGATATGGTTGAACCAAGACAAAAGTAACATCAAATAATGTATTGTTCCTCACTAAGTGACTTCCATAGTCTGGTGGGAAAACTTCCTATATTAATAACTAGACCAGGTTATCATGGCATTGTTTGCTACAGTTATTTATTTCATTTATTGTCATGTTTGTCTGAACCAATAATCACAGGGGTTAGTAATAAAATACAAGAACACACATAAAAACACAGTACAGGGTAGGTTTTAGTTGGTATTTGCACACAAAGGGTACTATCTCAAGTGAGATAAAGAGTGTTATCTCAAGTACAACTAGAGATGGGTTATTTGCAAAATGTTTATAGCGTGACATTTAACAACAAAGTGTGCAGCTGTAAAATTTGTAAAACATTGAGTGTAAATCCGCTTCTCTGAATAGATCAGAGGTTTCCAATCTGGCTTGGTTCAATGTGGGTATGGGGTCAGCAGAGAGCTATCTGAGGTTGCTAAAAACATGAGGTATTTTGAGGCCTCCTGAGACTGCTGCCTTACAATCTTCCTGTGAGGAAAACCAGTTGTGAAAATGAATGCATGAAAGCACAGGCACTACTAAGAAAGAAACAAACACTTGATATGATATCTGCCTAAAGGGGCACAGCACAGGTTTTGCTACCGACTTCCTCTTACGATTTAAGTGAGAAAGAATAACTAAAGTTGAAAACACAAACTTTCAATTCTGTTTTATTTCAGTTATTTGATGTGCTTTTGATTCTCAAGATTTTTTTAAACTGCAGAATAGGGCTTATAATGGTAGTGTTAGCCAAATATAATTTGATAAGAAACATGATCCATAAAATAGTTTTAAACTCTTTTGTCATTTTACAAAGATTAGAAAATAATACTAATATCTGAATTATGAAAATAGCTGGTTATTTTATTTTATTTGTGCTAGGTTTAAACTGGAATAAACAAAACTTTAACCAGGCTGTACTGGTGGTAAAACACAAAAACATGTTAAACACTTGCTAACATTTCGATAGTTGATGCAACTATCTTTTTTAGGGACAAAAACAAGAATGAATGAAAATTAAACTGGCATATTTTGTCTAAGTTGCTTGTTTTATGATGAAAGTATTTTTGTATTAAATATAGTTCAAATTTTATAAGTTAATAGTAAAGTGCAGTGCCATTAATGGTCATGCTGACAATGTTGTTTTTAGCAGTTGTATGGTAAAAGAGAACCACATCATTACCACATCATTACAATTCATATAATACTTTGTAAACTTTACACTGTCACAGTGATAGCGTAATGTTTAAATCAGGGGTCTCAAACTCAAATTGCTCCAAGGGCCAAATTAGGATGTACAAAGTAACCCAAGGGCCACATTATGATGCTGACGCAACAATGGCGGTACCTCAACCTTACAAGAAACAGCTTTTACATCTTAATACCTGCAAAAGATAACATGAGTTATAGGCAAATCATTTCTAACTGTACCTACGTTCATTGAAAAGTCTCTACATTCGTTTAAAAGGAACTTGTTCACCCACTGACTGAGTACTTTCAAACACCGGTGGATAAACTAAATAACTTAAATGTTGATTGTATTTTGAAAGTAAATGTTGATTGTATGAAACTTCCCAAAATGCATTGCGGGATGCACAAAATGCCCTCACGGCCCACGTGTTTGAGAACCCTGGTTTAAATGCATGTTACTTTAACATGCCACAATGCTTAAGTGTACTACCCTTTTGTCATGTTTCTTGTTTTTCTGCTTTCACCATTGCTACCAGACTTCTAGGTTTCACCTGAAAAGAATGCAAATGAAAATTTTTTCTTTGTGAACCCATCTGTATTTGAGATGGTGTGCCCCCAAACTACAAACATTGAAAAATATAGCCATATCCAAAATTGCCAATTGCTGATTGCAAATGTGAAAGTTATCTACATTGCATGTTTTATTGTTGAAGTTGTTCTAAATACAAATTTGTTAAAGTGCTTTGATATGTAAAGTTGAAGTAATTGTTCGATAGTTTGCAGATGCTTGTTTTGCAAATATTTGTGCTTATTAGTGCTAGTGAAATTTAATTTAAGTTCTATGATACTTGCAGAAAGTCATCAAAATGTGCATGGTGTCAATTAAAACTGATGTTTTAGGCTAAGCCTGCACATCTCAGAATGCTCGAAGGGCCAAATTATCAACATAAATTTGCCACAGGCACAAAAGTCCATTTCATTTCGATGTAGAGATTTCGTTGTAGTGTAGAAGAAATTCTGAAATAACAATTACTTATTCGAGGTCGACCTTTTGCAAGATTTTCTACAGTAGAGAAAGCTCTGTGGGCCACAAGGAAAGCTTTCGCAGGTCGCATGGGGCCCGTGGGCCAAATGTTGTGCAGACCTGTTTCAGGCTTTCATATGTACTCAATAATTATTCAAGACTCACAACATCATTTCACAAATACTATTTTTTAAGACCCAGAAAAAATGTATTAATCTATAGTATATTCCCTAATTAACGAAGTTTTTTTACAGATACCAGAAAAAATGCGATGAATTGAGCTTGTCTAATGCTGAGTTTGAAGAAAAACACAAGCAATTAACGCAAGATAGAAAGGAAATTGTTGATTTCCTAAAAAAGTCCTTGGAGCAAAGGCAAGATGAAATATCAGATCTTAATGATCGCCTTTCTCGATTGCAACAGGTTAGACTACATTTAGTTTGGAAGTCCCTACTCTTCTAAGTAATTTGTGATTTTTATTTTCAAGTCATGTCACAATTTTGCTCAGTCACACATTGTGGTTTAAGCTCTTGTTCCTTGCTAAGCATGCACATCAGTGGTAATTTGACTTTTGGATGGCAGCCCAGCTTGAAGTTGATTGTAATTTTATGAGTCTGAATGGTTTGACATTGTTTTGTAATAGGTCCATGTAACACGTCAGCATCTGTTGAAATACGTTGTCAACTTTTTGATTAGGTTGTTTCTAAATGTGAAGTTAAACATTGAATGAAGCAAAAGGTGAGTGTTTAAAGTATTTATTTGTGCAGCTTTCAATTTTGGGAAGTAATCTACTTTAGCCAGAATTTTTAGAATGTGCTGCATTGGTTTGCATTTGTATATTGAATTAACAAACCTTGATGCTTGTTTGTGCAACATGCAAGGTAACCACTTTTATACCTAGAAGTTTATGAGATACAGTAGACAAATTTTTTTGGCAGTAACTGATCAATTGTTTAGTGACAAAATTATGCAACCAACAAAACAAAGTAACTTCATGTGATGAAATAGCTCAAAATGTTTTTAAATGTGGAACTACCTTAAAAGTTTAGAAAGCCTCTGGTATTTTGATGTATCGCATTTAGGGAAATGTTCACAAACAGCACTAGTGCAATTTTGAGACGCATGTGAATGTTTTTTGTGCTGTCGCATTAGCCCATTTTTCTGCATTTCCGCACTTTTTGTCACTTTCGCTGATTTTTAAATGACATCAAAATACAACACTGTCGCTCAGAGCTTCATCTATAGAACCTGCATGACGCATGCTTTTCTTTTAGGCAAAAGAAACAGAAAAAGAAGGTTATGAAAATCAGCTTTCTCAGCTGAAACGTGAGTTTCAAGACACTCGAGATCAATTGACTTCAGAAAATATGATTCTTGGTGGGAAGCTTGCTTCACTTGAAGAATTCAAGGTCAGTTTTTAGATCGCTTTTTGTTTTATTGCCTTTCATACAAGGTGCTGCATTCCACCTGAAAAACTACGTATACTTTAAATATGCTATCGCTCATTTGCGTACAATGAGTTTCGTGTCAGGTCCTTGAAATGCTAGAATATTGATGAATGTTATATTTTTTGGAATCTGCAGTAGGTGTTCATACGCCACAGTTTACTTCATAAAAAGCACTGAATTCGTAAAAAACATCAGTCCGTTAGCTATTTTTCAACCACCTAAAAAGTTCTGGTTAAACGTGTGCAGTAACCGTATTGAAATCTTCTGACTAAAATACGTAATTGTGATTTTTCAGGTGCAAAAAGAAGATCTAATGAAGAAATTTGCAGAGATGGAAGACAAACTGAAGCAACAAGAAACGGAGCATGCCGAGAAGATCTACAACCTCGAAAGAAAAGCCGTGGTGGATAAAGACAGGTAACCTGATGTTTGAAGGTAATGTGCTGATCACAAATTTTCTGGCTGCTCGTCGCTTAAATTCTTCCGGTAAAGCGAGGAAGTTCGACATCCTTCAAAGGTTGAGCAGTTCAATAATCAATCTACCAGTTTATTTTCCCAATCAATTCTGAAGGGTCAATGTTTTTAGATCCTAGCTCACGAAGTGGCAATGTTTGTTATAATTGAAGCATGGGCGTCGGAAAGATTTTTTTCCAGGGTCGGGGGCAACATTGTTGAAATTTCATTTCGCTAAGACCAAAATAAGAGAAAAACATTTTTATACTAAAACGTTTGCGGTAAAATACAAATTTCAAAATCCAGGGGCGACAAGACACCCCTTCCCCCCTTCCGACACCGCTGAAGCGGCGTAGAGTGGGCTTGCTCTCTTCGAACCTCTTGGATTGGAGACCGAGCAAAAGAGATATTATATTTTCAACATATACAAGATGCTTCACTGTCCTAAACACCTTGATGGAGTCAGTTAATCCAAAACTTACAGTGCCAAGTCGAAATGCCACGCCACGTTCAATTCGCTTGAGGCGAGCGATGCTGTTTCGCAGGAGTGAAATATAAAAATAAAAATCAACACCAAGCTGCTTTGTTTGCAGTTTATCTGATAAAAAGCAATTGTTTTGAACTGAAAGTTTATCCTGTCTCAATAAAGACTTTGCACCTGGAATTCAGGTGGTGATATCTATGAGCTCAATTTGCTGATGTAGCGCAAACTGAAATGTCGATACAAACAAATAGAGTTTTTTTATTTCTGATCTCAGAGAAACGGGTGACAAAAAGCCTTGAAAAGTAATTTTATTTGATGTTACTGGAATGTGTGTGGAAACTGAAAATTGGCCTGACTGTCAGTCGCAATGTGCTTCAAGAAGAGGATTTAGGGCGGGAATGCGATGAGCTGTGTATATAAGAACAGCTATTGAATTTCGAAACAGGGAAAATAGCAATATTGAACCCAAAACATGCTACAACCATGTTTTGACACTGCCGGTTCAATTCGTTTTCACGAGAAATGCTCGTGAATTTATGATAAAAAGGATTTATAAACCTGTTGCGTTACAAGTGATACATTAGAATAGGATCATCTTTTGCGCAATTGGTCTAAGCTTGTTATTGTTTTTCTGCCGCGCAGTGATGAAAATTAACCTTAAAACGGTAAAACAGTCTCGGGTCGTTTTCGAATTTACAATTTCGATGTTTGAAGTTGAGATTGTTTGACTAGTTCCCATACTGTGGCACGCGAAGGCCTTCAAAGTTGTACGCTAATAGGCATACTTTCTGTTTTTCTTCACAAAAACATATTCACAGCTATAGTTTTTACTTATCGGATTCTGTTATTAAATACCTGAATTTTGGTGTACTTCCTTGGTTGTTTTTTAAAAATGGCCATTATGATTTCTCACAGCAATTTTGTTCATTTGTATCAATTCTGGTTTTCCCGAACTTTTGATCGAGTGATATTTGGTAGATCGACTTTTCAAGGTGGTAGTGGTGACAATACGGGACCTATAAATGTTACCCAATCAGAGAAAGTTTGGGAACCACTGCTTTTCTAGCTGTTTTTCAACCACCTAAAAAGTTCTGGTTAAACTTGTGCAGTAACCGTTTTGGAATATTCTGACCAAAATACGCAATTATGATTTGTCTTCTTTGTGTTTTTGAAAGAAACGTTCCTTGTTTCCCCATTTGATCAACCCCGCTGCGCATTTTTCATTAACAAAAACACGATACTGTTTTCTTGAAACTTCCTCGCTTACGTCATGCGAAAATAAGCGCGCTCTGTTGCAGGTTGAAAAAAGAAATGGTCCTCAGAGTGAACACCGTCGCTGCCGAATTTAGAAAAGTGTCCAACAAGCAAATGGCCGACACAACCAAAAGGAACATTCGCGAAAACGTTTCGATCAATTCTCAGTTGGCCAAAATGTCGGAAAAAACAAAAGAACTCATTCAGGTGTTGCTGACGTATCCATTTTGATTTTGCAAAATTGCGCAGGCCGGGCAACCGCACGTTGCTATTTTCATGTGGATGATAATGTGCTAAAACATCCGTGTTTTTTAACGGGTGTCTTGTAAAACCTTTTGTTGATTTTAGGAGAATGACGATCTGCGCGAAAAGGAAAGAAAACAACGACTGCAAATCGAGCTCCTCGAATCGAGTCAAGAAGACCTGGCAAAGAAAAACAACTCGAATTTGAAGGTTTTTGTTGTCTTTTTCTGATCAGTGTTCTTAATCCGGGGTAGTATTAGCCCATCAGCAACTCGGGCAGTATCTCGGTGGGCCGTGTGCCTGGTGATCTGTTGGATATGCTAGCGCGTATGAGTACATCAACACTGCCACCATATGAAGGACTTGAAAGATCCAACACGTCAAAAGTTTGAATGCATCATTACTATTTTAATTGGTTTGGAAAACTTTTTCAAGTAAAGTAATGGTAGCTAGCCCGTCCCTCTGTGGTTGCTGAATCCAAAAGTCTGTATCATTTTGCTGATGTTTTGCCCACTGGCGTTATAAACCTTAAGTTTAACAATTAGTCACAAGACTTTTTTCGCAACGCCAAACCTTGTGGTGTTTGGCGCCAAACCTTTTGGCGTTGTGAATTTGTCTACTCAAAGCCAAAGGTCCAGTGTTCAATTGTTATTTGGAAGAAGTTCTTTGAAATCTTTGTACGAAAAGGATGTTTTTTTAAGTATTTTCTCAAATATTAATTTTCCTCATCCTTGACACATCTGGCAGCAGTTTTTGAAAGTTTTTTTGAAATACAGGTAGTTGAATTTCTGAATGTTGGCCTCGTTTCGTCTTTATAAACCATATTTGTGGAGCTGTCAAGCGGTTAATTACAATCGCTACAGATACGATAAACGATAGAGACTTTTAACATGAATTGCAAAGCACACTGGCTAAGCAACAAGCACAACATTCAACCAGTTTTTTTCTATCCTTGTGGAAGGACTTGTAATAGTGTTGTAGGCGTTCTATGCCTGTCATAAATGCTATGCTACCATTAAAATTGAACATCTTTCTAATTCAAGCACGGGCAATAGGCATGCGCGTACTACTACGTAACGGGTCTGCTGTTTTCGTTGTCACCGTAGAATATACCTCACCACTGGCGAGGTAAAAAATTCAATGAGACTCACTGAACGCTTCTCTCCACGGAAATCTTCAGTATAAGGCAATTTTTGTTTATTCGACATTGTGAATATAGTATGAAACACGTAACAATATAAAACAAAACAACATTAAAAACAGTTTGCGTGATGTTTGAACACCGTCACAGAAGCCTACAAGAAAGTATCTTCATAAACGCATCTGCGTAAAGTTTCATCACTTCTGCACATGTTTCGTTTTGCATTATCATACCGCGACGAATGATGGCTCTGAAAAGTTATTACATGTAGCGCTGTGGCTCACTGATAAATCGCGAACATCATAAGTGAAGCGTCGAAAGCAACTTCAAAAAGGAAGTACTTCGAAGTCATAGCATGTCATATTTCGGAGCGTTCACTCCGCGTCATTCATTTCGGGTTGTGTGTGCTCCATCTAGCGTATTGAAACTAGCTTTCGTTCGTTTGTTTAGAAATGCGCGTTGGTTTAAAGACAGGAATACATCGTTTTCCTCACACGCTTTTTCACAAACTTTGCAACATCTGCCATTATATTTTCACATCAGTCTAGTGACGGATTTGCTTCATGCGAAAAAATGCTCGCTTACACCACTACTACTTTTTTGCGATCTCATATAAAATTGACGTTCGTCAGTTTACGTAATTAAAACTGTAAAAGCAGCGGTTGGGTGGTACTGTTGGTTGGGCACGTGCCATCAAAGCTGGTAGGCTAGACTAAACTAATATTCAAACTAATCTTGTGTAGACCCTTTTAGCATTTTTTTAAGCAAAAATCCGATAAATTGGACAAGAATGTTTCAAAACCCCAAAAATTTTTGTTTCCTACGGTTATAGGAACACGAATTTTTTAGGATTTTAATATTTGCGAGTTACGCTCGAAAGCAAGAAGTTCGAAAAAGAGATTCGAGGTTAAAATTGTGAATGCATTGATCACCACTGTAATAGCGAGTTTTTCACAAAACGTAGTATTGCAGTTGGTGTAAAAATGGTTTTCGAAGTTTGTTGCGCATGAATCGCTGTACTCTGGTTACTTTCAGAAGCAGTTGCAAATACTTTACGAATCGAGGTTTTATTGCGCACGTGACGAAACAGACGCGTAAAGTTAATCTCAAGTGTCGCAGTTTTAGCAGCGCTCATAAACTCTGGCTACATGCGCTAGTCACATCTGTTATCCTGGGCGTCGGAAGGGGGTCAGGGGGGGTCTTGGCTCCCCTTGCATTTTGAAACTTTCCTATTACGTTTTTAGCAAAAGGTTGTTTTTTTAGTTTCTAGATGGAACAATGAATTTCACCACTTTTTCACCCCTGGAAAAATATTTTTGGTTACCTATGGAAAAATCACTGTTGGCACCTCCTGGAAAAAATCCTTCCGACGCCCATGGCTGTAGTGCCACCTAAAAATATCTCGTGAGAATTGCCTGCGCTACAAGCTTGCTTTACGTGCTCTTTTTCGTATTTCTGAAGAGCGTTGCGAATTCGGTAAGACCTCAGTGGTGAAACTGCATGGTTAGTTTGCTTGCTTTCAATGTCTCAGGTGCTGAAGATGATCACGCAGAGAGCGCGTCAGCAGGAAATCCAACTCAGCGAACTGGAAGCACGCGAGCAAGCTTACGTTGAGATGGAGGAAAATGCCGCTCAGACCCGTGAGATCAACGATCAACTGACACTTAAACTGAAAAGGTTTGTCGTCAGGAAAGCTGTCAGTGACTGAGCTTTGGTACAAATGTCTTCAAATGACACTTCTCACAACTGCTTGGCATTTTTATAACAAAACAGTGTTTCTTTTATATTGGAAAGGAAATTCGTTGTTTGACCATTTATTTCAAATTTACAAAAATTTTGAGAAGGTAGGTTGTAACTTTATTACGGGTGGTTGTAACTTTGTTACGTTTGCATGGCGACATATTCATCCTGTCATAAAGACAATGTAGCTACTTGTGCAAGGTTTCTGCGGCCCTAAACCTGCTTGTTTTTCATCGTTTAAATACCTCACAGAAATTTCATTCGGGTTCATTTAAAGTTTCCTGCACAACTAACATGCTTATTTGCGAAGAACCGATGACGAACTGCAAGAGATGAAAGAGCTTTTGAAAAGATCTGAAAGCGATCGCGAAAAAGAAATGGCCGGCCGAGAGCGCCTCGAAGATGTTTTGACTGCTGCTGCTTTCACGTTGAAGCAGGTAAGTTGCATACAATGCTGCGATGCTCTAAACTCGGAATGTCTTTGCTGCACTTGGCAGGCACACCGGTCACAAGCACAAGAATACCAGGAAAATCTAATGTTTGTTGACAGGCTTGCGTCGGTATGATGAGAAACTGTTTTATGATGAACCCTTAGTGATCATTCAATCACATACCACTCATTGTTCTACTCTGTGTCTAGTCTGGCATAGGGTGTTTGCCATGTTGATTGATTTTCACATGTTGTTCAGTGACTAGATCCAGCAAAGCTATTGATGCCAAAGCCTTTCACGTAGGAACGTACCAGAATCCATTGTTTATTTCTGGTTCCGGTCGGAAATGAGCTAATTCCGGCAGATACTAAAATAGTTCGTACTTGACTACTATTCTAGTTTTTCGCTGTGACCAGATCACGTTTGGTAATGTCTGTCCTGCTTTACAGGTCAGTTTTTTCTTAGAGAGCAAGATTAAATTAAAGAAACTAGTGAAACTTCCCAAACTTCCGAAGAGAAAAGCCCTGCACACTGAAATCAAAATGCCTTGCATTGAGAATCTTGTACTTGAAAGTTGAAGTTCTACGCGCAAAAATGTATTACTGCATAAGTTTCAAGTGTTACAATGCATCTGAAACAAAACATCAGCTATGAAACCAAAATAATTCCGGCTAGATTTTCCTTGCGTCCCGTCCATCCAATTAATATTTAAGAAAAGTTGGGAAACTGTATGAATAGGGTGTCAGCAGTATCAGTCAATACTGGGACATAGCTTCCTTTGTGCCAGTGGTGCTTTTTCCAACCCTGGGGTCCCTCGTCTGCGTTGTAATTAGTCAAAAGTTGTGGTCGTTGTTGTTTGTGCATCTGAGGGTTAAAAGAAAACAGTATGGCATTCCTTCTGTGCACCACCAGGTTTGCCAATATTGCACTGAAAATCTTGAGTTTTTCTTCTTTCACTCTAAGAAAATGCTGTTTTCTCCAATCCATGGTTAAGAATCCTAAACTTAAACCAGTCTTAGTTATCGCAGTAGGTCTGGCCTTATCGATAATGACGCAGTAACGTTCTGGTTGACGGATCTTTGTCTTTAGCCCCGTTGAGACGTTATGCCTTGTGGCGTACTGTGAGTGTTTTGTATGTTTATTTTAAACAATGTTGTTAGCACCTGCGTCTATTGGCAACTTATAGGAAGACGAGGGGTTTTCCTACTTTCAAGCTTGCGTTTTCGGTGAGCCTTTCACATTTGCTGAAAATGATACTCTATTTGCATCTTCCACCAAACGGTCATTGTCTAATGTCATGCGCGGATTTACCATTACGCTAAAAAGACTTAAGCCTAGGGCCCCCGATTTCGGGGGGGCCCAAAATTTTGTAAGGACAATTTCCAGCATTTCTGTAAGCAATTATATTTGTATTGTACTTCTGTTTTGGTTCAACGCACGTTTTTTACTGTGCCGCTGAAAAAAGATCTCTATAGAAGAATGAGCGCGAAGGATTGAAGTGACTGACGATGAGCATTCTTTTTTATGGCGTTGAGAATTGGTTATTGTTACGTATGAGTGGAACAAAACGCCTGAATCCCGTTTTTCAGATTACACGAGGCCAGTGAGGTACTCGATAAATATGTAATGGGAGTGTGGTCAGATGACTTCACCGCTGCCTTTTTCGTTAGTGTCATTGTGACTGGTTTTGTTCGTGACATCGAGGGAATTGAGTATAAACTAATGTTTATGAATTGGAACGACTTCTCAGTGAATGTAACGAGCACGTGTCGTGCTAATTTGTATGACATCAGTCGTCGCCAACCTTCCAGAAGGCCCCAATTAAGAATAGTCTTGGGCCCTGAAAATGAAAATTCGGCTCTGTCCAACGCGCATACAATGTAATTGAAGATGGGCTTCTTATACTCTACATCCACAAATAACACATGGACACAAACAGTATGACCAATCTTAGTTCTTTGCCGCCATGTTGGAAAGGTACAGTAGAATTCTCCTACAACGTCACTTCATGGGACCGGGCAAAAGCATCGGAACTGTCATTATAGTCGAAATACAACAAATCATTCCTGACATGTCGTTTTAATTCGAAAATGTAAGTCTTCTTCGATCAGGATTGCCGCTTTTTGTGTCGCTGCTACGTTCTGCCTCGTAGTCAGAAATTGTCTTTATTTTTCAATATTGTAAACGTCGTTGTTGGAATATCGACTCTTCTCTTGCCAGTTTTGGCACTTTCACACCATTTTCGTTATTGGACGAAGCAACGATGTCATGCCTTTTCCAATATGCAATACTGCTTCTTTTGTTCGACATTTTGCGCACTGCTCCTCCAAGACTATCGATCAAATTGAATACAGTCGCTACAATCCCTAATACAGTACCTTAAAAGTCGTGTAAGGATTTGCCTCGATTCCTGCTGATGACGCAACCTTGATTACATTGTTACGTCACACCCGTCACGGCTCGCCGCTAACTTAACTGCTTTCCTATTCGGTCACAAAAGATGTGTGGCGACTCCACATAGCCAGGCTTACACTTAAAACTGTGGAGAAAACTTGCTGAATGAACAAAATATTCCGCGGGACCGACAAAAAGCATCGCTATAAGTGAATTCTACTGAATATTAAAAAGTTAATAAAATCTTCCACGCATCATTTCATTTTACCCTGTTTTCTGAATCGCACCACGGCACGTTTGAACCGATGTGAACAGATTCCGGTGCTTAATTTTGTCACTCACAGGTCGCCAGTGAGTCCCCGGATGAGGATGAACTGGAAGTGAAGACAAAGCGACAGACAATGATTGAGAGGCTGCTTCTGGTTTTGGATTCGGCCGCTTTGTTGGGCAAAGCACCCCCACCCGCCGACTTCTTCCAGCAAAGGCCGAAGGTGAACAAAATCATTTACATTTTTACCTTGATTTTTATTTGAACGCTTAACGAAGACTTTAAAACTAAGGTAGACTTAACATTTATGAACAGTTGTTATCCACGGCAATGATGACTACAAAATTTTCTAAACCTTTATTTGTTGATCTTTTACACGCGACTTTTCTCCGCTTTGGAATCTCACGAAGTTAATAAATGCGTCACGAAATCGCGTGGCGGATGAGAAACGGCAGCTTGTTTCTTGTTGTAATTAATCATTGGGCGACAGTCGCATGGTTAGCAAACCTACCGCAAGTTCAGAAACTTTGGTAATGGATAAGACAAACCGCTGTTGAGAAATTCACCAACTGTTGTATAAGAGCCTGGTTAAGACTCAGAGTGGGTTTTAAAAAACACTGACAAGAAGTCGCCTTTAATAGAAGCGGTTTTCGTACACATTCGACCTCGTCCTGATTCGGTTTCATATTTGTCGCAGACCCTCATGGCGCCGCTGTCGATGGTCCGCGAGGCCTCGCGCAACGAGACCAGCCAACTGCCGTCCAAGGAATTCCCGCACTACAACCTCGGCGACCTGGGCCTGGTGCCCCGGCCCCGAAAGCTGGTCACCAAGCAGGCGGCCATCGCCAGCAAGGTGTCGCACCTGTCGCCGACGACCCGCATCGGTGTGAAGTCGTCCGTGGCCGTCGGAAAGCTGACGTCGCACGCGTTGCACCGTCACGACAAACTCCCCGTCATCGAACAAAAGAGCGTGTGAAGAGGGGGGGGTAAGATCGCGCTCAACCCAGTTCGTGGGCCGCCTTTCCCTGTTTTCGCGGCATTTTTCGACCTTCCTGTTCGATTTCTTTGCTCTTGTAATAATGCGGCGCCACCTCCAGCAGCCAACCGCTGTCGATCTCGATCACTTGTCTGTGGAGGAGGAAAAAACAAAACAAAAGTCAGTCGCTCGTTCACTGTAGCAAGTGCTTATTCGCCGACAGGCCGGCCGTTTTCGTTATCTATTGTACTTGTCGCTCACTGTGTATACAGTTTTGCTTGTGGCGCGAAGTTGCGTGCGTGTCGAAACACGATCTCGAACACAGACGCCGAGCTGCCTCTGTTCGCTTCACAACATGCAGTGCTCGTGCGATGAAGCTTTTGTGATCGTGCAAACAGGCTGAGCAAGGTTGGATTTGTTCAGTCAAACCGAGTGAGAACGATTTAATTTTTTCTTTGCTAGAGTTTTAAATCGATCCTTTGAGAAGCATACAGTAGACCGGTGCAGGGAAAAGTAATGAGTAAGGCAATCAATTTCTTGACCTAAAAGCTTAAAATTTTGGCGTTATAATTTACAAATTTTGACTTTATTTTGACCTAACGTTTGCAACTGCAAAATACTTCATCCTTAGGAGTTGAGGTTAAGCTTCGAAATTTTAAAAAATTTGTTGGTTTATTTTTGGCGATGGTATGTCGATAAATACATTAACAACTACAGTAGCGTCAAACCTGAGAGCATCATAAAGTTGAAACGCTGTATGCATAACGGATTGACCATTTGCTAAACCAAGTACTGTAAGACCATGTTTCTTGCCTTACCACGCCTATCCTACATAATAGTCAATCATCCAGTAAAGGGCAAAACAACATCATTACGTCAGAAATCACAACAAACCCGTTATTATTACAGAATTACAGCTAAACTTTGAAAAGCATATCAATATATGTTGTTGTAGTTTCAATAAAATATCGATAAAGAGTAACAACTGTGCAGCAAGAAAAGTCGACCTAAAGATAAATTTTGGCTTTTTCATCTAATAACTTGGGTTTCCCACATGGTATGAGCGTGAAATTTTTTTTTTTTGGGCGTTTCATAAACTTTGGAAAAAGCAGAAAAATTGACTTTTGGCTGCCCTAGTAATGAGTGCTTGAGACTGTTTTCTAAGCTTTATGGTAACTGCAGTTAAAATAGATTCTAATACAAAAAATTCGAAATTCCACTCGATTATAATACAATACAACAGATGGCGTATTAGCACCGGTTCGTTCAATACCAACCTCATAAATTCCTTGGTTGTGAATACCAGCTCGTGGTAAACAACCCATCGTGGCTGTTCCTCGAACACGCTGCTGTTCGGGTGGATATGGACCGTTTGCTGCTGCTTGACTGTTCGGTATCCTGACTTAGTCAGGCGCGCTGTGTGATAGAAGAAGCCGGCTGTGATCGCCTGCAAGGTAAGTGTAAATGTATGGGCTGTGCGAAGTGTTTCTGAGTGACGCTTTTCGGTCTCTCAAACTTTTCCAATGGTCTCTCACAATTAGGGATGTGCATTATGGAACATTTAGAGGTTTTGGAATCTTTATTTCAAATTCAGAATATCAAATCCTATTCCGGAATAACTTGTTAGGAGCAAAGCAGCTGATCGCACAGGTGTAGAACGCAGATGAGCGATCACAGGAACTGTTGATTTGCTCGTTACGTCACTACGCAGTCCGCAATGCCGTGAGCTTGTTGAGTATTTGTTTATCTTACTCAGGAGCGCGAAGAGTGACACCACAAAATTTATTGCATCTGCAAAACTTATTGAAACTATTTGCTTTGCCGACTTTGTTATTATTCACGTTTATTTAATCCAAAGTTATTTCGAGTTAAAATATTCGAAAAAACTCTTGACTTTTGGATTCGAATCCACAGGATTGAATATTCCATTATATACGTCCCTACTCACAACACAGTAGAACCTTGCTTAGGGATCGGCAATTAGGAATACCGAATCCAGAAGGATTCGGATCATAAACTATCCGAATCCAAAATGCCAATTTAAACCGGGTAATTGGATTCGGTTTGGATACTCCACAACATCAGCGTGGTGCCTGATTCCACCACAGTAAAGTTAATGTGCACAAACAGACATTTTTTCAGTCCATTCACGTGCTTTTTTCTCTTGCACTGCGTGAAAACAAAAGCACTACTGCACATGCACACACATTTTTTCAGTCCATTTACAAGCGTTTTTCTCTTGCACCGCGTGGAAATAGCACCAAGTATGCACACACAGACAGTTTTTCAGTTCACTCCTTGCGTTTTTCTCTTGCACCACGTGGGCAAGTGGAAACTTTGCACTATTGTGCATACACTGACATTTTGCAGTTCACCACATAACAGGTAAATTTAGGGGGGGAGATTTCAGTAATATTTGGCAGTTAAGTCTCATTACGAGTTCACTATTGCAAGAGACATGATGTATAGGCTGCCTCACAACACTGCTGTGACAAAACAATGGGCGTCAAACTGGCCTTATGTCGCGAATACTGTTTCCCGAATTGTACAAAATCATGGTGAAAAAAGTTACTTCCTAGGTTTTAGGGGGGGGAGCAATCGCCCCCCCCCTGGATCCGCTCCCGCCACATAAGCTTTTTTGAGACACCAACATGCGCAGTGATTTCTGCAGTTACTTAACCGACTACATGCATTTGTAAGTCGTTGAGTGCATTGTTTCCTGCATGTTTTAAAATCAGTTGTAGTCGTTTTGTTAACGTGTCAGCT
>Ga0210059_1006504_pt1 | contig 18720 bp, 15 predicted proteins | sample Ectturendosymbi2_FD_188042 | JGI IMG/M metagenome (GOLD analysis project Ga0210059, IMG submission 188042) | Ecteinascidia turbinata endosymbiont from Florida, USA - Sample 2 (SPAdes) (version 2) | ecosystem: Host-associated > Tunicates > Ascidians > Unclassified | place: Key West, Florida... | reverse complement strand
GACAACTCGTTCAGAGGGAGAAAGAACTCTGTCTTCTCAAACCAGTATGTTGTTCAGTCGTGTCAGAGTTTCTTCATACGGTGATGTTTTTTTACGTTTTTCATATGCTGTTCGATATTTAAGCGTTCTTTTAAGCATCTGCAGTATGTTGCTCGATGTAATAGTTTTTGTTTCAAAGCGCACCGCATTGCGAGCTTTCCAGATAGAGTGTCTTGCGACCGTGTATAAAAAAACCAGTAGATCTGTGTGTGATATCACATTTGGTGGGAAGATAAATTGGATACAGAGTTCCAAGGACGGTTTCAAATAAATTCCTGTTACCCTTTCAATCAAGTCTACAATCTATGTCCTGACTGGAAGTATGTTGGTACACTGCAAGAATAAATGTTCAAATGTTTCTTGCTGTGTTTGACAGAGTACACATAAGGTAGGGCCATCTGGAGTTGGTGTGTATAGTTTTGTGGTGATGGGCAGGATTTTCCAAATTGAGCGGTAATTGAATGTACAAAGACTGTTTGATATTATTGATAGATGGACTTTTTCCCAGTGTGTGCCTGTGCCTGTTGCGCTTGTGTTCTGTCTTCTGGCTGTCTGAAGTTTATAAATTGTGGATGTTTTGAATGTACTCAGATCTTCGAAGGTTAATTTGTATTTTCGGCAGTAAGCCAAGGCGCATGAGTAAAACCTGCTTGGATGGATTGCATGAGGAAGGTGGTTTTTAGGTGGAAATGTAAGTAAGTTCGCTAATTGTAAGCCAATGTTGTATTCAGTAAAGGCCATTTCGTCTGATAGCGCCTTTTCTTCTTTGCGGTTTTTGCAGTATTCAGCGGTGGGTTTTAAGAACAAGAGGTCACAGTAGAGTGCGATATTTGGAATCTTATATCCTCCTTGATTTAATGGCAGTGCTAAAGTGTCTATTGGAATTTTGAGTTTTGCATTGCCTGTTACGAAGTTCTCTATGCTGTTTGTGATTTCATTTTTTAGTGGGCCTGGCAGTGGATATACCTGAGCTATATATGCTAATTGTGGTAATAGTTTGGATTTCAGAAGGATTGCTTTTGCATTGCATGTTAAGGTGTATGATGTATATTTTCTGATTTCTTCTTTGAAGGTACGTATATTTGTCTTCCATGCCTTTGCAATGTTTGTAGGTGTTCCTATTACCACTCCAAGAATAGATATTGATTGATTCGTCCATTGGATATCTGGTAGGTCTTTCGTTGTTTCGTTAGACGGTCGGTAGTGTAGTCCGTAGCTTTTTTTTATTTAATCGTAGGCCGCAAGCTTGTTCAAATAACGTTATTTCCTGGAAGGCCTCTTTTACTGATGTAGCGTGCGTAAGAGTTAAAGTACAATCATCTGCGTATCTGCAGGTGGTAATACTTTTTCTCCCGATGGGTTGTATTCCTTGGATATTTGTGTTATTTTGTATTGCAATTGCAAGCGGTTCAACTGAGATGAGGAACAGAAGCATGCTCAAGGGGTCGCCCTGTCGAACACCGCGTTCCATTGTAACGGGTTTTGTTAGATATCCATTTATGAGAATCTGCGATCTCGTGCTTGTATTTATGGCTTTGACTATTTCGGTGAAATGTGCTGGTAGCCCTATCCTGGTCAGCACCTTTTGTAAGAAGTACTGGTTGATAGAGTCGAGTGCTTTCTGGAAATCGAGCGCTATCAGAAAGGCGTCCATTTTTCTGTTGCTTGCGTACTCACAAAGATTGCGTGCAAGTGTCGCGGCTTGCTGGATTTTTCTTCCCGGGGAGACAAATTGGTGTGGTGAGAGAAGGCCCCAAGGGCGGTGTGATTCTCTTTATCAGACATTTTGTGTAGATTTTAAAATCTACATTTAGTAAGGTGATTGGACGGTAATTTTGTAAATCGGTCTTTGGTCCTTTCTTATAAATGAATTTGACAACACCGTTTTTCAACACGTCTGGAATTTTACAAGAGGCATGCATTTCGTTTATGGCTTCGGTAAAGTCTTGTTTTATTGTTTGCCAGCATCGTTTGTAAAACTCGATGCTGATGCCATCTGGGCCTGGAGATTTGTTTGCGGCCATTTCTTTGATTACTCCATGGAGTTCTTCTTCGCTGATTGATTTACTGATAAGACTGTTTGCTATTTTGTTTCGCTGTTGGATTGGATTCAGGAAGTGTTTTGTTGCTTCAGGGTCCCTTGGATTTTCGCTGTATAATCTTTGATAGAATTCATGCGCTGTTTCTAATATTTCTTTTGTTTCGGAATGTAATTTCCCATGGGAGTCGCTAAGCGCTTCGATTGTTGTGTTGGTTCTTGTTTTGGAAAATCGATCAAAGAATTCTTTTGACCCAAGCGCAAAGTCTCCTTTTGCTATTGCTTGCGCTCTGTATAGTCTTTTCTTCGTGTTTTGTAGTTGGATTTTCGAAAGCTCTGTTTTCATGGCATAGATTCTCTCATTTTGTATATTGTTGCACTAATTGCGCACCTTTCAGCGCTTTTCGTGATCACGGTGAGTTTCAAGAAAGGGAAAACTGACTTCCAACTTGTGGTGCATTGGGCTCAAGGCATCACCAGAAACGAAGACATGGAATTGCTGGAATCAATACTCAACCTTCCAATTACCTGCGATGACGGAAACACCCAACTTCCGGTTTCAGTTTGGCCTTTGATGAAGCGTTGCAACCAAAGTTTGGGATACGACGTCGTTGCCTTGGCCTTTGCTTTAAGCCAGAACTTTTCCCAATCCCTGTGTTTGCACAAGTATGAAAGTACTGACATAGAAAAATACAGAGATTTATTTTATTTACATATTCAAGGTGTTGAAGGTGTTACATCGCCAGAGGAGTTAAAGAAGATACTCAGTAAGAAGCTATCAAGCAAAGAAACATTTTAAAAATCAACAATTTGTAGGGCTTAATATGAAAATTACTGGAATAAAAACTTGTTATTCAGTTCAAGTAATATGTCTCGCTACTGTGCATGTTTTAACTGACAATTACGCATTCAAATATCAGCATACAATGTAGCCATTAAAAACAGTTTTGGATTGGAACTACAACAGCAGAACCACGAAAATGCGGGGATACGAAGAAAGTTGATCTCCAACAGCATTGCAAACTGATCTTTTGATGGGTGATCTTGAGTTTTGTTGGTGAAATACCAAACAGTTAACAAAATTCCAAAGCGTTAACAAAATTCAGCATCCAACAGAACCGATTTGAGGTTGGTTGTTGGCCAAAATGTGCTGGTTGTTTTTTACACATTAAAGTGTTTGTGTGAAAAAAAAATCTGCTTTATGACGACATGCTTTAAGAAGGAATGACAATTTTGGAAAATGAGTGAAGCCACGAACTTTGAAGCAAAACAGCTTTATAAAACTAAGGCGGTATAAACTTGACAAAGCTTTACAAAATTAAGGCGGTATAAACTTGACAAGAGTTTTAAGGATTACTATACGTAGAAATGTGTACGACCTAAAGTAATTACTGATCTACCAAGCATGGAACAACATCATTAACAGCAAGTGATTTGGAAACAAGAGATTGTGTTCGGCATTGCATTCTTTCTCAAAACATTTTTTGAGCTATTTGCATAAGAAACTTTTTTGATAGTGAACTATTTTCAAAGGCAATGCTGGCATAACTGCAAACGTTTTACGCTGAATTACAGTATAATGCCGATCATCAAACAGCAATATTGTTTCTTCTAAGTGCATAATTTGACACTTGTCTCATGTTTTTCGGATTCTTTTCCCGGTTTTTCTCTGAATATAGTTGAACCTGAAGTTTGAGTAAGCTATACAAATCTAAGCACGACAGAGATTCTAAAACACGTTTCCTCGGTCCAAAGTTTTAGCAAAGCTTGTACGCTGTAGTACCTCATACGGTTTCAGATTAAATTTCGCAATTTCAGACTTATTTCTCACACAGACAAACGCCACGTCACACGCCGCACAAACGATATTTGGATTTTACCCTTGAAAATAGCTACGTCCATACTGTACCACTTCGTAGTTTGAAAAAGAACTACCTTCTTGATAGGCCTTAAATTAAAATTTAAATAATGTTCTTGAGTGTGAACCAAAGTTTCTCATCATCAAAGCTTCAGCCTGTTTAAGTTCACTGACTTGTTCTGCAGTCGTGTAGCCAGCCGAAAAGTTGGGGTAGGCCAAAAAGTTTGGGGGGGCCAAAATGTTTGATTTTAGGCGATTGACACTATTTTGTTTATAAGAACGCCTCTCAAAGCACAAAATGACTATATTTTCTAAACGTTTGGCGAGGCATGGTCCCGTTGCCTCCTCTGGCTACGCCTATGTTCTGTTATAGGGCTCAACTGCAGTCTCTTATAGCAAGATAGAAAAAGCATATTTGGCACAACTCAAAGAGGTTAATACTGTAAAATGCGCATAAAAAGGATGGGTGCGGAAATCTCTACATGTGCTTCTCTACCAGTAAATAATAAGATCTCACCCGAAAAAAAACCTTTTTTCCCCTTATTTGCGAAAGTGTCAACTTTTGCGATGTGTTGCGGAAGTACTGTTTTTACTTCAGGAACTGTAAAATATCTTTTTAAAAACTTTTTGTAGTGACATCATTCACAAATAGTTCTTAGAAACTTTTGCGTACCATCCTTCTTACAACATTAGGGGAAAATTCTGAAACATCAGATTAACTTCTATTATTCTGCACATGACTTCTAATATATTCTTCTTTCAATATACCGTATCACAGATTAAAGTCTGGATTTATAGGAAAAAGATACCAGTGCATGCAAACGAATGTATTTAGCAAAATATTGTACAAGAGCAATCAAACCGTTTTTTTAAATCCGACTAACTTCAGTTTTTTTTTAAATCTAACTCGCTTCATAGATGGTGTTCGTAGACCTTGTTGTAAGAAACCTTTGCTCTACTCCCATGAATCAGCAAAATGCAGACCAAAAGCGTTTTAGGTTTTCTCCATACTTTCAGCTCTCTATCGAGCAAAACAAACACATCTCTTCATTTAGATGCATTCGTTGCAAAGCGTGTGCTTATACTTTGTAAAGGTTCGTGACGTGCCATAATTTCAAAATTTATCGTATCACTTGTCGTTTCATTTATTACTGTATCGCTAAGGTCTGATGATTGGCGAGTTGAACGCATATTAGGGCACTGTGCGGCTTCTTCGACTGTTTTTCGCTTCCCGCCTGCAGCTGTTTCTACAGACGGTGATCTTGTTGGCGGAAGCAGCAATACAAGTGTTGAAAAGAGACTTGAAGGAAGCAACGCAGCCAATCAAAAAGGCACATTCGCAAGAAAAACTATTTGCACGTGCAGCAAAAAGACAATAAATTCGTAATTTAATTGCAAAATCTGTTCCTAGACATGTCCGGCTGTCCCATCTGCTTTTTGGTTTTACTAGTTAACGCAGTTGATTTTCAGTTGATCTAACACCTACAGAGTCGGTCGATTTCGCTTTAAATCCCGCGTGAGGTACGTTTCTTGCGTCACTTCTTCCAAAAACTCACTAGGCAATTGAGCTAGAGAGCTGTTGAAACACTCAAAAGATGCAGCGAGTCTTCCAGTTTGGATTTTAAAAAGTTGGAAAGTTTTGTACTTCGGGGTTTTGTGGGTGGCTTCATTAGTCGGGTAGGTTTAGAATTTTTGGCTGAGGCCACTGGTTCCCAACCACAAGAGCCAAATTCCTGACTCAAGTTTTTAAGGGAAACTAGATAATAATCCGAGTCTATAGAGCTTTTAACTAACAATCTAGCCTTTTTGGTGCAAATCTTATGGTAAAAAAAACAAATTTTGGCAAAAAACTAAGAACTGATTTTTAACCAAAATTGTGGCCTTTTGGCCATAACTTTGTAACTCTCAACGATTAGCATATCATCCTTTCGGTAGTTGGTATTGTATTGTGTAACGACGTCGCTCCGACACGCAAAACGCTAGAGTTTGAACATGCATTGCAGAAAAGAGGAAAACACAAATACACGAAAGAAGAGGAGGATACATACATTGCGGCAGTATAGAGTATACGCTTGATGGCGTTAATGCATTTACTGCACTTTGATGAAATTCAAGCTTTTAAGACACATGCATGAATGTCGCCATCATGATTATCATAATGTAGAAATGCGATGACTTCCAAATACATCGATATATACAGTAGAATTCTTGGACGAGAAATGCACTAGCACTTGGGTACAAATCACACGAAAAATATTCAGGTGTTGGGAGAACGTTTGGGCCAAGGCCGCATACTGCCGTCACTGTTTTTCTGTACAATTACAAACAAGTTTTTCAAATGTTCAGTTGGAACAACACAGGTTGTTCTAGAACTCAGCCATTGTCCCATTATTTTTAACGTACAATTGCAATACACATGTAGGCATTTGGAGTATAAAGAAATCGGTGAAATACTTCAGCGTGATCCCTTCACTCATGCAAGTTTCTTTAAAGAGTCTTTTGCATCTCAGTTCTTCAGGCATTGCCATGTTGCCACCAACAAAATCACCAGAAATGGACTTTACTTAAACCTAGTCTACTTTTTGTGGTCACAAGATTGTTTCGTTTGCCTTTCACTGCCAGCCAGAAACGATTTACTCTGATTTTTTAATATCTACCAAATCGAATTTGTGTTTACCTGCGCTTCTACCAGCATTCACATTTTCATTCTGGATGTGATTGCACAACTGTCGTTTGTGAATGTGACAACAGGAGCGTAACGAGGGGAGGGCAAGGGGGACATAATTCTGCGGGCGCCGAATTATTATGGGGGCGACGAATCGCTGCGGGAGGCGCCGAAAAGTGCAGTAGATTATCTTCCGACAGACGTCAGGTTCGAACATGGAGGCGCCAAACTTGCTTCTTGCCCTAGGCGCCATTTAATTTTGTTACGTCCCTGTGTGACAGGCGTAGAGGTGGAACTGAGGGGCAGCTGCTCTTCAAATCTTTGGACAACTGTTGTTTGTTGGAAGAAACAAGACCTACTGAGATGTTTGTTAGACAATAACAAGGCTAATTATCCGCTTGATGATATACTTTTTAACAGGATTTTGGAAAAGTTGATAATCGTATGCGATTTTTTACCTTTCTAGGCCTACACTGCACAAAGGTGGAGCAGATCGTTCCAACACAGAAGCAGGTGACATGCAGCAGAAACTCCAACGTACATTGTTACGTTTGGGAGAAATTGTTTTCTATTTCTAGACTAAATTTTGTTTTTTTTTAGTGAAAAATCTGTTTTGAGGAAGGCAATTTGTGAGTTGGGCAGAAATTTTGTCCTTCTATAATTTTAGTTATGGTAAGTGCATCTTACATAAATGCTACTAACTGACTACAGACAGGGCAGGACACATGACAGAAAGGCTGTAGAAACGGAACCGGGGTTGAAGACAAGCATTTTACAGAAAATGTTAGGACCCGGAGCCAGGGTCGCAAACATCTTTTATATTTCATTATTGTTAATCAAAAAGGTACGTGTTAATTTCAAACACATTTAGTTTATTTGGACATTTAAAATCTGTTATGCTACTGCAACAAGCAGTGTACGGTGCGGCGCATCAAAACGTAAATGAAGCTAGTCTTAACAGCAGTGCAGTGGATCCGAAGTTCAAAACTGGATCCCAAACAATTTTGGATGCAAAGAGCTGGAACCGAAGTCAGAAACGTGGACGTCGAAGCCGGAGTCGGATTCAAAAATTTAGATGCTCGGAGCCTGAATAGGATCCTGAATTATTTGGATCGGGACCCTGACATCTGGCAGCAGACATTGTGTATGTGGAAAAAGGAATAGTGGTGAGTGTAACCTTTTTTACGTAACCTTGTTAGTGGTCCTTATAAATGCACAACCACTCGCTTGCTATCTATCGTTTTCGTTCAATATCATATTGATCACAAACCATCAGAGATGCAAACCATTGCTTTCAGCGACGCGTTCGTGAGTTTTCTAAATCACAGAGCCAGTGACCTTTGACCTTGTGTGCAGGCCGTGCGCCATTTAACAGTAAATCGGCCTTGCGCCTTTTCGCCAAATGCTAGAACTACTTTCAATAATTAAGTCGCAAGGCACGCTTGTTTACGCCAATCGAGGACGAAGCTGAGAGCAATCCCGAAAGCTCACTAGGTGACCGCAACAGCAGCCCAGATGTCACAGTCAAGGATTTTCTATTTTTTTATTCTGAGGGTTCAGATCGGGATTTTGTGTGAAGAGAATAATGAGTTGGTTTGGATGTTGTTGCCTGGGTTTGTGGCTTCAGGAGTTGAGAGCGCTATTTTTTGTCAAAGTTGTCAGAGTTCAGAGTTGCCGTTTGTGGTAGCGGTTGTTTGCTTGCCTCCAGTTTTGCAGAGTTTGTGTTTTTGTGTCTCTTGTGTCTGGTATCAGGGTCTTGGGGTTTAGGTTCATTTTAATTTTAGTATAGATTATCGTTTTTCAAACAAATCCAGCATTATCCCCGCTGGGGTTCGTAGTTGTGAAGCACATCTCATATAGGGCGAAAATTCGTTAGAATCAAGTAATTATTACAGAGACCGTCCACCGCAGTTACAGAGAAAATGCAAAACAGGCACGACATCTCTTGGTGCCAATGCGGGTGAAAGTTTAAAGTAAGTAAATCCAATAACACGGTCGAGCTGCAGAACCAAACAGACAGAACCTTAAAATCATTTAGTCCTATCTTTATCGACAATTGCCTGAAAAAATGTGTTGGAGTTTACCAGTCCTGTGTTCCCTTAGCAAATGGTAATGGGGCGTCACTTGCGCTAGATCGCAGCAGATTAAAACCTTGGCCAGTTTTTCCAGCTTGTCCAATGGCAAGCATTCCGTCCCAGTAATTGCCTAGCTACGTCAGCCAGCAGGAACCAAAGGCGTAATGTGCGGGGTTCGACTAGACCTTAAAGAGGAAGAGATCCTAGAAGCGTTGCATGAACAAGTTAAGTACGTCAAACGCTTCAAATGCAAACATCGAGAACACAATGTCATGCGGGACTCGTCCACAGTCCCTCTCCATTTCATTAAGTCGGAACTTCCCGCTGAAATCAAAATAGGTTACTTAAACTTTAAAACAAAAGAGGACATTCCCAAACCGACAAGGTTCTTTAAGTGCAACCGTTTTGGTCACGTTGCGTCTCATTGTAAAGGTAAGGAAAGGTGTTCCAAGTGTGACGAGGAGCATAGCTGGACTACGTGCACAGCCATTGAGAACAAGTGTCCAAATTGCAGAGGTAACCATTCAGCAAATGATCGTTCGTGTCCTAGATACAAATGTGAGGAGAAAGTCCTCAAAATATAGTCCACAAACGATATCACGTACGCAGAGGCAGCGAAGCAGCACCGTGGTAGCATATCAACCAACGCTTCTTCGCAGGTGTCTTCCCGCTCTGAGTTTCCTCCTTTAATCCCAGAAGCTAATTCCAGCCAAATCCATCGCCCAGATCAAGCCCTCACAAGGGTTTTGACTCAGAGCCACATAGCAACGAGGACATGGTGGTCACCGAGGAAATCACCGGTCTAAACATGTTTAATAACTCTGTTCATTTCTTGGCTTTCCTTGCTGAGGTGATTCAGCAAACTATTTTGGTGACGCAACGAAGACATAGATGTCTTCCGGATTATAGCTAAGGTGGCCGGTTGCACACTTGGCCTTGCACAGGACGCAGAACAACTTAAACTATTCTTTACATAATGGCTTTAACAATCATGCAGTGGAATTCGATCAGTTTTTAAGAGGGTTGCCCGAATTTAAAAAGTCTCTATCAGAGCTAAGTAACCAACCGGACGTCATGTGCATTCAGCAAACTCATCTTAGTTCTAAATACCAGCCTGTCATACCCAACTATACCATCATTACAAAGCATCGGCTTCCACAACTTGGTAAAGGCGGTGGGCAGCTGAAAATGTCTGGTGTAAATATTGGCGGAGTGTCTGTCTTTAATGTATACAACCCTCCCAGTAATTCTTTTGCCTTGGAGGCGTTTGGTTTTCTGTCTGCTTTCAGAAACGTTGTACTTTGAGGGGATTTTAACTCCCATCATGGCGTGTGGGGATGCAATCTCTCCAACAGCAATGGCAGAAACTTGGTTGGTGTCATCTAAAGATTTGACTATGTTATTTTGAATACATCTATTCCGACGCATATTCGTTTGACTGGACGCGCCTCATGGAACGTGTTGGATTTAACGACAATCTCAAATTCGTTGGTTTCGCATAGCTCCAGCACGATCGCCAACGATCTTCTTGGCAGCGATCATATGGTAATTTTGACTAAAATTAGAGGCTGGCCTCTAGAGTCGGCATTTGTCCGACCCAGCTGGAATTTCACAAAAGCAAATTGGCCCCTCTTCAGCTGATTGTGCGACTCCACATTGACAGCTTTTTCACCAAATTTGCCATACTCCTACCAACTTTTTGAAACAAGTATTGTAAATGCAGCTTCGCTGTCTATCCCGCAAGCCAAGCCTTGGCGAAAACCATCTGTCCCGTGGTGGAGAAAAGACTGCGACGTAGCCATTAAAAACAAAAAACACGTTTTCCATCGCATGAAGCGTACATGGTCCATCACAGACATCATTATTTTTAAACGCTGTCGAGCGAAAGCTCGGGGAGTTATCCTGGAAGCTAAACAATCCTCTTGGCGGAAATTCTGCAGTTCCATAACCTCTAGCCTTGAAATCGCCACTGCCTGGAAGAAGATCAAACGGTTCTTCGGCAACCGTGATTTCCTCGGCATCCCTATTTTGAAACACAACGTAATTTCTGGTACCAACGACCAACACAAGGCTAATATTCTGTCCAATCACTTTGTTTCCATTACCGCTTCAAACTACACCCCAGAATTTACTGCAAATCAACATCGCACACTGCACACCTTACAAAAAGCTACCAGAGAAACACACCCCAGGAGCATCAGATTAAATAACAATGTTTCTTTGTCGGAACTAAAATTCGCTATCAAATCCACTCGGAACACTTCACCTGATGCAGACGATCTTTGCTACGAAATGTCCAAGCACATGTCCGATGCTTTCTTCAGGTGCTTCTAAATCTATACAATTCAGTTTGGAACTCTGGCGTTTTACCTCCGAGCTGGTCGCATTCTCTTGTCGTCCCCATTCAAAAATCCAATAAGCCTTCATACTTGCCTTCATCTTATGGACCCATCTCAATTACAACCAACGCTTGCAAGCTAATGGAAAAGATTATAGTCCGTCGATTAAAATGGTTTATAAAATACAATAACTTCTTTAACACAAACCAGTCAGGATTTGGAGAACGGAGACGAGTTACAGACCATATCTTACGCCTCCATGATGCCGTGCAGAAATCTCTAGCCAACAAGCATCATCTCCTAGCCATCTTTATCGATTTGGAAAAAGCTTACTATATGGTCAACCAAAACGTTCTTCTTTTAAAGCTCCTAAACCTTAGTATCACTGGCAATATGTTCCAATTTATTCGCTCATTTCTCACAAATCGCACTTTTCAGGTTCGAATAGGACCGTGTCTTTCCCTAATAAGACGTCCCGAGAACGGTACACCGCAAGATAGTGTTCTTAGTCCGATTTTGTTCACCATTATGGTCAATGGTCTACTAGACCTTATTTCGTCCCCCTCAGCATTGTATGCTGATGGTTTCTGCCTTTGGGAAAGTGGGTCCAACATCAAACAGCTCGAACACCTCTGTCAAAAATCTCTCTCCAAGGTCAACCGTTGGTGCAACCAATCTGGTTTCAAAATCTCTACATCCACAACCGCTGCAGTTCTTTTCACTATAAAGAGAAAACTAGAGCCAATTCAATTAGTTTTCGAATCTACCACAGTCACACTACGTAAAGAATATAAATACTTGGAAGTCATTTTTCAAAGCAACGGACTCTATCATTCACACATACAGCACGTTTTTGACAAATGTCAAAAACGCTTAAACGTCCTCCGTCTACTTAGAGGTACTTCTTGGGGAGCAGCCAAATCCCCTCTCCTGACCATTTACCGAGATTTAATTCGATCGGTCATAGAGTACGGTATGGAAGCCTACTACTTCTTTTTTTCGCGTTTATCATTAACTCCCTTGTTCAGAGCACAATCAAATGCCCTACGCTTGCGCACCAGGGCTATGTCCAGCACCCCTATTACTGTATTTGTTTGCAACACGCTTGCCACGAGATGCCCCTTCATGTTAAACACAGGTTGCTCTGTCTCCGACATAAAGTCCACTTGCTCACTTTCCGTGATCACCCTGGTCTCACTTTAGTCACTGACCGCTGGCAAGAACTTTTTCCCGACACACACACCTTTTGCGCGTTTAACATGTTTACCAAACAAACTGATCTACCGTCCCACCTCGGCATACTGCAGATTCCTAACTTGCCTACCTGGTCCTAGCATGAGCCCAAGATAGACCTTGATGTTCAGGCCTTTGTACCTCGTACGGGCTCACGCCTAAAAGAACCTCTTCTTCAATCACACTTAAATGAGTGCTACAGTCAACGTGTACATATTTACACTGATGGGTCTGCTACAGCCACTTCAGCAGGTAGCAGTGTGTATATCGAGTCCTTCAATAAACGATATGCAATAACATTCGTTCCAAACACCTCGTCTTTTAGTTCGGAATTATTTGCCATCCTCCACGCTCTTTATTGCGTTTTCACATACAAATTTTTGAATGCTCTAATCCTCACAGATAGCCTCAGTGCTTTACAGGCCATTAGCTCAGGAAACTGGAAAAAACACAGCTTTATGAATAAGATTTACTTCTTAAGTCCCAACCTTCACACAGAGGGATTTGTCGTTGTTTTCCTGTGGTACCGGGACACAGTGGGATCCCGGGAAATGACATTGCTGACAATCTGGCTAAATTGGCTTCTTCCTCACATCCACAACCCAACGTGCATGCCAACAGAAAGATTGTATACTCTTCACTAAATCCATCGGATATGCGCCCTATCATAACTAACCATTGTTTGCAATTATGGAATAATAAATATGTGAATAATTCCAATGGCACCGCATACAAACAATTCTTTCCACAAATCACGCTGGATTACCAAATACGAAAACAAACTTCCGTCTCTCTTTTTCGACTCCGGACCGGCCATTGCAAATTAAACAGTCACCTCTTTAACCTTGGACTCCATCCCACTGGAATTTGCGAACATTGTCAAGTACCGGAAACAGTCAGTCACTTTATTCTCAGTTACCCAGCATTCCAACCCAGCGTTTAAAACTCCACCAGGCAACGAACATGTTAGGCATCCGGTTTAAATTGTCCACATTATTAACGCATAAAGATACTGCAAAATTAATCGAAACCTTCGTCAAAGAAACAGGAAAGCTAATCGAAACAGTTCCTCCAAGAATACATCAAGCAGTCGTGGCGCTACAAGACCGCCGTTGTCATGACACGCCATGAAACCACATCACCAAAAAAATAGTCAAGCAGTAACATCAGTTCGCAGTAACTCACAAACTCATTAACTAAAAGACGCCATCTTGCTCACGTCTGTAACTAGGTTGTCTCCAATTTTTGACGTATCGCGTGTAAAACGTACTTCAATATAGAATTGCGAGTGCCTCGCAGATCAAAACTGTTGCATGGGAAATGCTGCATTTGAAGATATAATCACACGAAAAGCAGAAAGAGTTGCAGTTAAAAATGCCACAACCGCAGAACATGCTCAAACGTTACATTACTGATCCAAACGAAGATTTAGAAAAACTTACAACCTATAATGTCGCACTAGTGTCACCATTCATACTGTATATTTCTCAAGGTGCCCATTGGCACTGTTTTCATAAACGTGAAATGTTGATGTTCGCAATTTCAACAGAAATGACGAACTTTTAATCAGAACCAAGCGGGTCTACACAGAATGTGGGTTGCCGGCAACACACACACACTATACAGTGGTTTGCTTGAGTCCCTCAAACCCTAGGCGTGATTGGTCACTTTATGCGGGTGGCTATAGCTACTCAAGTAACAATACTAAAATGTTAATTTGTCGGGAGTAATCCAGTTAGGTAGTAATGCATGGCGATTAGCTTAAGCGTTTGGAGGCTAACTGAGAGCGAATCAACATGACAAGGACAACGCAACAATACGACTACGGACAGTGTGAACAGTGCTGTTTCGTAATCAGCCGCGCGACCACATCGCGTCAGCTGAGTCTCTCGGCCGCCGATGATTTTCTCACAGACTATGAATGTTTCCCCTCTTTCTCAAAGATTCCGGGAACTTGGCCGCCATCGCGGGCGCCAATTTTGCCAATCTCCCTTTTGACATTAAACGAGAATGTTGTATTTTAAACAGATACCAGAAAAACCAAACGTATAATCAAGGACATGACTGCAGTTTTTGTTTTTCGCAGAAGAATCTTCTCCCCTCAACGTCATAAAAAAGTTCATATAATTTACCTTTTAACATTACACGGTGAACATCTCATTTCCCAGAGTTTCCATATCTCATCCTTAGGAAGACATTCCAACAGGAGGCGTACGAAACAAGAGGAAGTCTCCTTAACGATAAACTGTGCAAACCCTTAGCGAATCACGGGAGGGTATGTTACTTTCAGGACAGAAACACTTTCGTTTGAACAGTCTTTAGCCCATGAGTTTTGGATTTTTCTTCAACAAGAACAGTACCTGTTTCAATCGAAATATTGTCTAGTTTTTAACGTGTTTTTATATTTTACCGCCAGAATAGCCTGATTAAAGCTTTGTTTATCGAAGTCCTGGCGTCTCTGAAGCAGAAAGAAGAAATGCACTTGATGCAATTTTGCAAATATGAAGCCCCCACCTGCGTCATGGAGCCCGTCTTAAGCATAGGTTCCCAACTGGTGCGCCGTTTTGAGGTTGCAACGGCGCCGCAAGCTTACACCTATCATCTCTACTGAGCTCTTAGTATTTGAAAAATACCAGCTGAAAGCAATCGATGTAAGTGTAAATGACTCTGCAAGAGGTGAGATGCAGTGTGTGCAGTGACGTAACAATAGCCAAACGCGCAAAATTTAAAAAAATATCTATTACTTTTTATGCAGTGCGCCGTTTGGTTTTACGCATGGGATCAGTGCGTCAGGCGTTCGTGCAAATTGGGAAGCACTGCCTTAAGAAATCATTAAATTAGATAAATTTACTTACTGCATGATGAAGTGACGATGCAAGAAGAAAAGAAACGTAGGTAATGCAAAAACTGCGTCTACTGTTGTAAGAACACAGATGGAAAGCAGCACAGATGAAGTGTTGATATGCAGCAGTGTTGACAAGTGCAATGGATGCAAGACTAGAACTATCCACAGTATGTTTCCACAAGCTCAATTTTTTAGAGGAAACCACAGCGGAAAACGTAGCTTTCAGAAAGTTTCAATTAAAAGCCGTTAATTGTGATTATTTCCAAATCATTTTACGCAGAAAACAACGACACAATTTTTGAAAAATTTTTCAGGAAATTAATGAATAAAATTCAAAGAGAAATTTTAAAAATTGAAGAAAATTTTCTTGCAAAACTTAATTTGTCTCAGTTTAATACTCTTTGTGCAAAAAAATTGTTTATGTTGAAAATAAAGACATCGCTTCCTTTTCACAATCAAAAAAACTTTGTTGTCCAACAGCGTTTCTAAGAAAAACATGGACCCAAAATCTATCTTGTCCAACCGCTTGGCGACTTACATACTTGCAGATAATAGAGAATGAATACCAGCGAATAAAATTTTTAAAACCAAACGTTCGTATCTAAACCAACGGTCTCTGTTTCACTTGAGCATGTACTTGTGCTGTATTCTTCTTAAGTCTTGGCTTTCAAAAATGATGTGAGAAAAATCAGTATTTTTAAGAAAATAATATTGAAATGCAGGGCCTAATTAGTATAGGATACGTAGCGCACCCATTTTGATCTGGCGGGGATCACGTGCATCATGGCACATTGCAGTAATCAGAGTCTTGAAAATTTATCTCTTCCTGCGAATTTAAGAGGAGGTTACGATCATCGTAGTACGCAGAAAATTTTCATTGGGAGGGTTCGTTCAATGACCTGTGGTGGTTATTTGTATTTGGTATGCGCTTTTGCGACGTCACAATTTGACGTCATATTCATATTTTCAGACCAACTTTTTGGCGACGTTTGTTGACACAATATGCATATTCTTCCACCTCGCACTCTCCTTATTTTATGTGTTATTGCACTTAATATAAACTACCAGCGCTCCAAGTTAGGAAATCTGAGGAAAATACACTCAACGTAACGACACAGCAGTTCATAATTGCAAAAATACGTGGCTGAGCGTTAAAACAGGGGAGTAGAACACACTCATGACTGCATCAGAGCAATTTACAGTTACAATTTTTGCATTAAGTCGACAGGTTACCAAGCAAAATGCATGCGAAAACAATTAATCTCCTTTGCACAGGTAATATAGATTTTGTAACGAATCAAAATAAACGGGGGAGGCTTAACCCAACCTCCCTCCCCCCTTGCGTACGCCCTTGGTTACGCCACAGATACCGAAGCTCTTGCAATCAGGCCTGGGTAGCCTATTTGCCGCGTGCAACTTGGATTTTGCAACTTTAAGTAGTAGCAATAGATGATTAAACCTTTAACTTAATACAATAACATTTACTGCCACACATTTTCCAGTGCGCTTGCTAACAGGGTGTCTGTCACGATCTTGATTCCGATTACCACGCTCAGGGGTTAATACTGTTTGGTGCATTGTATTAAATTTCCAGTCTCTGCGCGGAATTCAATCAATATACTGCTGGATTCCAGAGGCCAGCAGCCTTTATGGTAAGGTCGTGTGTTGAATCTCAACAATAGCACTGCCTTGAGTCAAAGCTGACAGACCAGTCGGTACACAATTTTAACAATAGCATCACCTTACGTGAACACCGCAGTTGGGAAAGCACAGCAAGCTAGCCTTTTTAACTGCGGCAAGTGAGGTAGATTGTAAGTGGGTTGAAATGTTCAGCGACCTACTTGAAGCTCCTTTCAAACTAGAAGAGGGAAACATTAGCTGAATATGTAGACCTAACGCAGAATTAGTTACGACAGATGATTAAAATTTCCTGTGGCTAATGTCTGCTACATGCGGCACAAATTATGAAAACCCGGCAAATGCCCGGGGCCTCGCGCTTTTGGGGGCCTCGCGCTTGAATATCAAAACACTCTTTTGCTGGTTTTCCATGTTTTCAGGCTTTTTACCACTCGTCAAAATTGTAGAGATTTTTAATAAATGCGTCAAGTATATAGGCCTAGGTTACGGAAACCCACAATTTTTGCAATTTTCAGTTCTCTTCAACACCTTGTACAATTTGCAGCCCTTTTCAACGTAATGTTGGACAAGCTAAAAGCTGATCTTGATCACAGTGACGGAAAACGTATTCGAATGTATTTTTTTATTGTGGAAAACGTACTGCACTCTGCTTTTCCAAATACTGAAATAGCCCTCCGCATACACTTGTGCCTCATGGTTTCCAACTGCACTGGAGAGCAGAACCGTCGATAGAAAGCTTTTAATAGGGGGGCTTTACGTTTGTTCAGGGGGGCTGGACATTCTGAAATTTGATAAAAACGCCACCGATTTATAGGACTTCAAAGTTCAATTTGGGTGGATTGGAGCTTTGTTTGGGGACTAAGCCCCAAAAGCCCCTCCCGTAGCGACTGCTGGAGAGTGGTCTTTTTTTAAGTTGCGTAGAATTAAGAATTGTCTTCGAATTTTAATTGAGCAAGAAAAACTAAGCACGTTGTCTCTAATGAGCACAAAGCATGAGATTCTTGGAGATACGGACCTGAAGACAATCAACAACGATTTCGCGTGCAAATAGCGGCCTCATGAAACTTTGTAGCTGACTTTTTTCAAACAGCGCACATTGACAGAGTGACAGAGACCAGGATCACTTCAATAAGTTTGTTATAAGTAATCTTCGCAATCTAACTCCTTTGCAATTACTGTGTAGTGCGCTGACGTAACTATTAGTTGCGAAGTGCTTGTCGTAATCTTGAGGGTATCGGTCTTAGCTCGAAGCGCTGTTGTCCACTTGATCACGGAACCAAAGCTGTAGGTCGGTCGGGCAGGGTTTCCGGCCGGGTTCGGGCCAGTCTCGGGCTTAAGTTTGTCAAAATGTTCCGGGCCCGTATACACAAATATTGTATGACATTCAGAGTAACGATGTTTTTCTTTCGTGATGTAGATTTGTTGTGCTCAACACAGTGTCTTCTGTGAGTGAAGTGATTGGGACTTTTCTTCAGCTAATTCTATTTGAAAGCATAGTTGCGTTCTTTGCTCTCTGCTGTGATTAGTCTTACACTGTTTTGAGAAGTATGTACTTTCCACGATGGGTGTAAGCAAGGAATCGATCAGCAAATTTTTAATAAGAAAGCGATTTCACGTAAAATTACGCATCCTCAGTCCTGAAAATTGCAAGCAAAGCTTACAGGTGAAAAGTTGAAAGGTTGAAGTAATAGCAGAGAAAAAACAAACTAAAGACTACAATCGAAATTTCGTAATACAAGCTTATAAATAATGACATCTTAACAAACTTACTGATGTTAAGAATACTTGTGGCGACAAAAAAAACTGACCCATGAAATAAGTGTTTACTCAAAAATGACTGAAACATCTATCTAGTTGATGCTAATGGCTGAAAAATTTCTCCAACTAAAAACTAACTCTTGGTGAAATGACTAACACCGGTAGAGAAAAATAGTACGCCATGTGCGGGCAGTAATTCTCTGGGGTACGCATTAAAACCTGCCACGAGTGC
>Ga0210059_1006503_pt1 | contig 18721 bp, 21 predicted proteins | sample Ectturendosymbi2_FD_188042 | JGI IMG/M metagenome (GOLD analysis project Ga0210059, IMG submission 188042) | Ecteinascidia turbinata endosymbiont from Florida, USA - Sample 2 (SPAdes) (version 2) | ecosystem: Host-associated > Tunicates > Ascidians > Unclassified | place: Key West, Florida... | reverse complement strand
TTTCATAAAAATATTTGGGCCAAAATGTGGGCCCATTCGATGGGCGTCCAGGGCCGGGTAAAGTAGGCCATAAAAATGCGAAAACACCCCCACTTGTGACGACCCCCCAAGAAAACCCAAAACCCAAAACTGAAAATTTTTTTTAAAAATAGAACCAAGAAGTCTTCCCGCATCTGTAGAGGGTTTGAACACCTCTCTAGCTGCAGCAGCTGGCGAGTTATAACCAAAAAACCGAGAGCCAACATAGTGGCTCTGGTGTGCATGACTTGGGGCCAAATACTGAATCCATTGGTGGTTTTATTACATATTGTGTTGTAAAACCTTTAACACAGATCTTTGAATTTTTTTCAACTCAAATCTTGGATACAAGTTTATAATTTTTTTCTTCAAGCTTCCCAAGCATTGTTGATTGGTCTCTTGATTTCAAAAGTAACAAATTTCAACAACCAGCACCCCATTTTCCTAATGTTTGCTTCAAATTTTCTGTTTCTGGTGTTGGAGGTGAATATTGAGTTGGGTGAAATGGTTGAACATTTCTTTCTTGATTGATACCATCCAGCAAATTTCTTTGAAAAGAAGTCGAAGGTCGATTGAATCTACTCATTGCTTCTCTGTTTAATCTGTATTTCATCATGGTTGTCCCTTGCATGTTTTCTCCCAAGGTACATCAAAAGTTCATCTTTACTGGGTTTTGAATAATTTTTGTTTTTGAATAAAATACAAGTTTTAGAAGCAAAGAAATAAGATAATATAAAAAATAGAGTAGCATTTCTTACACATTTCAGCAAATGTCAACTGATGAAACTTTGTGGGTTAAAGAGATTTGCTGAAAAGTCAAACGACAGACGAAAACAATCCAAAGGCTGTTAGAGTTACTGATGGTGAAACTGAAAAGGAAACTATTTTGCCAAGTACTTATTCAGCATTCAAATTTTGCACCTGCTCATCTCTGAGAACCATCACCTTTTTCAACAGACAGACAAGTTTGGAAAAACAAAGTCAAAATTGAGATTCTTGACAAGCAATTTTTCCATTTCAAGGAAAAGATGAAAAAACTGACCTAATATTCAACTCTCATCTTGTTTCTACCAATCTGGAAAATCAGACTTTTACCTGAAATTGCAACTGCAAAAGCCTCAGTGTTGGTTGGAACGTTTTCTGAAAACTGTTCCTATGATTATATATCTGTGACATAATTTTTAATTTTTCAGATCGTTTCAAAATGTCAAAAACAAATACTGGAAACAGTCTTTGAAATCTGATGGCTGGATATTTGAGTTCAAAATAAAATCTTCACGATGATAAAATTTTGTTCACAACGCTGACACATCACCACATACTCTTGAAAATTTTTATTGTGTGGTGTGAAATCATTTTCATAATCAATTTCTGAATACCTTCGACCATTTAACATAACAAACACAGATGAAATTACAATGGTTGAAAATTTCTGGATTTTGTGTTTGGTCCCTTGATTTATCAGTTTTCAAAGCCACAATTATCCAACGGAATTTCTCTGGAGATGATTTCACTGACAGCCTCCAAATGAAATGCCTTGTTTGAGGGACTGGAAATGAATCACATTGAATCATTCAATAGCCCACTGAAAAACCTGGTTTGATTCATTTGTTTTGTACAGCTAAAGTTTTTCTTCAATTGGTAGCTCTACGTGCGGCATGTGCCAAGAAAGTTTTGTTAAAACAACCTTTCCAGAGATCAGTCGCTCCGTTTCTAATCATTGCTGTCTTTTCTCACAAGTCTAACTTGATGCTTGAATTCATAGACAACTTTTTCATAGTCATCACAGAATCCAAAATTGTGTTTCATTTTCACTCTAAAACTGAACCCTCCCTTAGCATTTGGCTTTTGAATGATGAAGCTCTGACTAAATGCAAAATCCGTGGTATTTTGAAGATTTGCGGCTGTATGTGAATCTTTTAACCGAAGTTAGATAAGATCCTGGCTGTTTTGAAAACAATCTGGATATTTCAGCAGCCTGAGCTTTGTTGTTGCTTGACTGCAGTGAAAAAGTGATTCAATTCCTCGACCAGAAAGCTGGCATTTGATGTTGATGAAAAGAAACATCACAGCATTGTTGGTTAAAGTTACAACATCGTTATTAACATCAATAGCATCATTAGCATCTTTTACAAGCTTGCCTTTGAAAACCAGATAAATCTTGAGTTCCAATGGAAATTCTAATTTCACTGGGGTATTGAGATTGGTTCCCATTACTGGGGTATATTCATGATATTTGTAGGTTGTTTTCCACCCTCCTATAAAAATTTCTGCTCTTCCGCCTGTCACAATAGGAGGTAGACTTTGTAAAGTTTTTATTTTTCATGGACCACTGGTTACTCTGATTGTTATCCAGTGTTTGGAAATTCTCATGGAACAACAGACTCTTGCTATAGAACAATGAGATTGTTTTGTAGCAGTTGTGATAACATTTTAATAGAAGCAGCTTGGTTTGGTGATGGTACCAAAAAAAAATACATAGAGGCGAGCAGCGAGAAACTTGCCTAGTAAACAGAATGTTAATCCAAGCACTTTGACTTTTACTTCATGTGTATAGTTAACACTCTTGGACCAACGTTTTGTTTACTTTGTATTTCTTGCTGACATTTCATCTTATTCGTATTGCACAATTGTATTTTTCATTCCCAGCCTAGTTGCTTCCATTGAAAATTTATCACCACTGTTACGAAACAGTCCCATCAATTCAATAAGATCGCCCTTTAACTTGAGCTAAAGTGACCTGGCCTTGTTGAGTCTACTCGTTCAAAGTCAGCTTCTCGTAGTTTCTTGCCAACCCACTTTGATTATTTCTAGTTGTGCCACTGGTTGCCTGGGTGTTTTCAATTATTCTTTTCAAAATCATTGGCTCATGAAACTCCTGCAATATGTATGTGATAAGCTTAACAGACCCTTGTTTCAAAATATAGTTTTCATGTGACCTTGTCATACTTCTTGACAAAACAAATTTATGTAGGTCTGAATATCATGACATACTGCAAAGTATAACTGTGTCAATTTGCACTTCTGAAACAAACTTCTGCCTTGATTGGTTTGAGGGTCATTCCATATCAAATTGAATGGGAGGTGTAACCCTATGTCTCAGAATTTCCTTGTTTTCATATATTTTATTGCTTTTTGAAAATGATGACCAAAGAAAAAAGAATTTTTTTGATATCTCATAAAGGTTCTCGAGTTATGGCCTGTTGGAATTTTCACCACTAGGTGGAGATTTACCATGCGACCACTCTTTTTTTGATCATAGGCCAATGGAAATTTGCTTGTATCTTTATAAATACTCTACACAGATGCACAAAAATTTGTATCTGGGTGTTTTCAAGGGCAAGGAATCCAAATCTGCAGTCAAAATAGTAGAAAACAACATTTTCATGGAGAAAATAGAGGTTGAAAATTTTGTAACAAAATTTTTTAGTTTTGATCTTTACCTCGAATTGCGCGCTGTTGATGTAACGTTGAAAACAATTTTTTTTCCTAATTTTGTAGCACTATGCTTCTATTTTCTATTGATATAGGTTTGGTAATTATGTTTTTCAAGGTTTTTGAAAAAATTGAGATTGAAGTTTTATACGTTTTATACAAAAAAACAACATTTTGCTAAAAACATACATTTCAAATGTTCACCATATTGAACTATTGAACATTTTCTGACAAGTGAGGAGGATAAACCATTACATACACAGATCCCACATTATTGTCTAACAAAAATGCTGCAGCCTGCACCACAGAGGTGTTTATGGTAAGTGTTTCAATTCTTCCCATATTTCTCCTTTACCATTTCGATCACATGAAACAGTTTCAATGAACAACATTCAAAATCACTTTCATGTCATTTTCATTAATGATGTATTTTCTTCTGAGACTCATAGCTGGCCGTGGCGTTTTTCTACACAGGCTTTGCTGCATAGCCACCCAAGTTCCAACATGTGTCTTCTCATTACGGCGATTGAAAAAGTTTACTTGGGGACCTAAATTAACTTTGACTTCACTTTGAAGTTAATCCACTTACATGATCCTGACAATCCACCATACTGAATCATATATACATGCTATATAGCCATTATTTTTTTCCTCGACTGCAGACTGTTAGGGATGTTCTCTGAACATGTGCTCCCAGAAATCTTAGTATCTTGTTTGTTTAAATTCTGTAGCATTTGAGAATTTTTTCGAAATGATGAAAGCAATTAGTTCCTTGGATTGTTGTTCTCATTTTGTGCCTGCTCTACATTTAAAATCACTTTCATGTCATTTCTTTCAACACTTAATATCTGCCCTTACTCAGAGGCTGGCTATGGTATCCACTTCTATGGTGCTATCAATCCACATAGTGAACAACATTTATTATCTTGGCATTTAAAATCTGCTGCTGGAACATAAAGGTCAGATTTTAACTGCTGATGAAAGTCAGGTTTGTTGAAGAATATCAACATCCACACCAGTAGCAAAAGCAAAAGATGTATCCAAAGTTGTAACACCATTATTTAGCTTCTCTTTCACATTTGTTGTGCAGAATATGTAAAACTAGCTTTCAGAATACAATTCGTGACATCGCTAATATTAGACTTAGCCTTTGAATGCACAGTTTAAAAATGATGAAAGAAAGATTTAAGCGTCTTGATTTGTGGCTGCATTTGCATAATAACTGAAAAAGCAACAGCTAAACGTAAGCTGGATGACAGTGTTTCTGCATTGCTTTTGTCTCTTCTGGCCACAGCATATAATGCCAAAATACCAGTGCACAAAAGCAAAACAAAAACTGCACAATGTTGTTACAAGTTTGGAAATATCCTGTGCTTCTGTTATTGATGTGCCTTAATTGCATTCTGCTTAATCACTGGATGAAATTGGTGAGCAAAGGCAGAAGATGATGACCTTGATGGACTGACCACCAAAATGTAAAATTGTTTGTGGATGGTTCTAAAATTAATGAACCATAGAAGAACTTAATGATAAAAGATGTGTGTGACTGCAAGAAGGATACGGCATGTAACATTGCTGTGTCAATTGCCCAGGAAAACATGATGCATAAGTATATTTTTCAGAGTGTATAACAGAACCATGTATGATTGATATAGTGGAATATATACCAACTATGGCAAACCACTGACTTCAATGTTAATAACTCACACTGCTCTTATGGCAGAATTCATTGACATTATAAGTACATCAATTTATGGACTTGCAGCCCACTCATACACAGCAAAATGATAACCAAGGCATCTCACTACAACACAAAAAGTAATAGTGATCAAATTTCCTGCATCGTTCTATTTGATTTTGCAGAAAATTATCAATTTATTATTCAAAATGCATCATAGGGATTTCACTAGAGCAGCTATATAAAGGAAAAACACGAACATGTGAAAAAATGAGTGAAGTCCTTGGATGGCTGTCATGGCAATATAAAAATTTCAATAATTTTCATTAAACTTATCCAACTACGATTACCCTTGATTCATCTTGGTCATTTTTTGTGAAATGGAAAATCTGCTTGTGATGGCATCATTGGAACAGTAAAGCATCTAGTAGCAGGATGAAATTTGCAAAAAAACTCATATAATTTCCCAAAAGTTTGTTTGATTTTTGCCAAACTGATATCCCAACCACAAAATGTTTTTTTATACCTCAGTGTGTTACAGAAAAGGAACAATTTTCTCTACTAAGCAGGCACAAATTGAGAACAACAATCCAAGGAACTAAATGTTTAGGTTATTTAGAAAAAATTTCCTCAAATGGCATAAAATTCAAGCAACCAAGTAAAGATCCTAAGACTTACAGGAGCACATCAGTCTACAGTCAGAGTAAAAAATAATGGCCATATAGCATGTGTATATGATTCAGTGTGGTGGATTGTCAGGATCATGTAAGTGGATTAACTTCAAAGTGAAGTCAAAGTTAATTTAGATCCCCAAGTAATGTTTTTCAATGGTGTAATGAGAAGAAACATGTTGGAACTTGGGTGGCTGTACAGCAAAGCCTGTGTAAAAGAAACACCACGGCCAGCTATGGGTCTTGGGAGAAATTACATCATTAATCAAAATGACATGAAAGTGAGTTGGAATGTGATTCATTGAAACTGTTTCATTTGTAAAACTGAATGTGATCGAAATGGTAAAGGAGAAATATGGGAAGAATTGAAATACCTAACATAAACGCCTCTGTGGTGCAGGCTGCAGCATTTTTTGTCAGACAATAATGTGGGATCTGTGTATGTAGTTGTTTATCCTCCTCACTTGTCAGAAAATGTTCAATAGTTTCAATATGGTGAACATTTGAAATATTATTGAAATGTATGTTTTTAGAAAAATGTTGTTTTTTTGTATAAACTGTATAAAACTTCAATCTCAATTTTTTCACAAGCCTTGAAAAAAATAATTACCAAACCTATATCCATAGAAAATACAAGCATAGTGCTACAAAATTAGGAAAAAAAATTGTTTGCAATGTTGCGTCAACAGCTCGCAATTTGAGGTCAAAGTTCGGATCTAAAAAAATTTTGTTGCAAAATTTTCAACCTCTATTTTCTCAATGAAAATGTTGTTTTTCTGCTATTTTGACTGCAGATTTGGATTCCTTGCCCTTCAAAACACCCAAAAACAAATTTTTGTGCATCTGTGTAGAGTATTTATAAAGATACAAGCAAATTTCCATTGGCCTATGATCAAAAAAAGAGTGGTCGCATGGTAAATCTCCACCTAGTGGTGAAAATTTCAACAGGTCATAACTCGAGAACTGTATGAGAAATCAAAAAAATTCTTTTTTCTTTGGTCATCATTTTCAAAAAGCAATAAAATATATGAAAACAAGGAAATTCTGAGACATAGGGTTACAAATTTTGTTTTTTTGCAAACACTTATCCCTGAGGGTATATTTGCTTGTACATGAATGCATCAGTTTTACCAATCATAACCTTGCATGATGTCTAACTCTATTGGGTGTTATATAAAATTTGAAATTTAGGAAAAGGTATTTAAACACCAAAAGCTTCATTATCTGTGAAAAATAGCTAGGTCCCAGGTTACTCTTGATCCTGGGACGTAGCACTGGTATAATGCAACCCTGATTTTAACGATTGTTTTGGCAAAGCCCTAATTCCATGCTATTTGTATGCCACTATGACAAAGCAGTGGTACTTGACCGAAAAATGACGATGTCAGTTTTAGTGGTCATTTTTATTCATTAAGCTATGAAACCAACATCCATTATTTTGCCTTCTCAGCTAAGCATCTGTTGTTTTGTAGCGCAACTTTTGGTTTCAAGCTGTCTGGAAACATTGTTACCTTAAATGAGAAATATTGTGCAGCTGTCCCAGTTGTCCAACATCTAATAATGCACATCCTTGGTTTCCACCATGAAACATCCAGACCAGATCGAGACAATTACATTGTTATTCACACAGGTGCAATACAACCAGGTGAGAGTTGAGTTACCACTGTGTCTTCGTTTTTTTTACCAAGTTCTCAGACCCAGGCTTCTTAAACTGGGCTGCATGAAAGATTTGCAAGGGGGATGCTAGTATAGCAGCGGCAGTTCTTGGACAATTGTGAACAAACACAATTGCTGTTGTCAATTGTCTTGTTGGCAAATGTCTGGTTGGCAGTTGTGCAATGTCCAGTTGGCAATTGTCCTGATATCGGCAGCAAGATGCTGTTAAGAAGCAGGATAATGGCAAATAAATTGTTCTGTTTTTTTGTGTTTGATTATGAGGTTAGGTGAGATGCAAGTATCAATGACTAATGCCAAAGGGGGTGTCAACGAAAAGTGTAAGAACCTTAGTCATAGACAGTATCCTGTTATAGATGCGTGGTACAGTGTTTTGTGAAATATGTGATGCTTCCTAGCATGCACTTCATTATGCAGTATACACTGTTTTGCGTATAAAACTTGTGCAAAATGTAGTGTGGTGAGTCAAATAAAAGGAGCAAATGAAAAATAAATGAATGCTTCATTAATATTTTGTGTTTTAGGGCTTCAACATGCATTCAGCAAACTTTCCTGGAATACAGCAGTTGATCTTGATGTTGAATATAATACAATGTCCTTGATGCATTTTGCAAGCACAGCGTTTGCCGTAAATGAAGGCATGACCACAATAAGTGGTGAAGTTAACAGAAGAGTTCGTGGAGAAAATGTTGCTGACTTCTATCAAGGAATGCAAGATTCAGACTATCTCCTTGTTAATCGAAGATATGAATGCCCTAATTACAGGCGTAAGTCTGAGATATTTGTGCTGTTTTTGTAAGTTAGCATAGAGGTTTATCTGCTGTGAGCAATAGCTAAAAAAGTCAAGTAATTACCAGCAGAGTAAAAACTGAGAAGTCCATGAGCTTTATATGAGAAGTTAAATGTTATACACACATGTCATAAATTTTTCAAGGCAATCATACAGTAGATGTCTGGGCAGCATTGTTTTGAATGGAGAACATTTAAGTTTAAGGCACTGAAAAGTCACAACAAATTTCTTTAGTTCTGTTACAAATAGAAGTTACATAATGATGTAGGTCAACCATTGCCAAAGCAGGTGACGTTTGCAAGTTTGAAATAACATAGAGAAGTAAAGTGGATTTCTGTCATGTTTAGAATGAAATACTGCTGTTCTTCGTGCACCTGCTCTGGTCTTTTACTAATTTTAATGCAATATAGCTTGCCTTTCTAGTTATCAGGTATCACAGTTGCTAATCTTCCGTGAATTCAGTGTAAGTGTCGAGTGAGGCATTGACACATGACTATCTTTTGTTCTTCACTCCACTCTTGTGTTGAGGCAGGCCTAGGTGTTTTTCTCTGACCTCGGAATCTTACTGGACTCTGGGAGATTGAGCACTTTCTGTAAGATGTGTGCACTGACAAGTGTTGCTGTTTTTGCTAGTTGGGGAATCTTGTTTTTGTCAGGGATCTCCTTGCGGTGTTTGTCAAGATTGTTGGTGGTTGCTCTGAGATCTCCTATTACTATTGGTACTACCCCGGCTTTGGTGTTCCACATTCCCTGTATCTCTCACCTCAGGTCCTGGTGCATTTCTATCTTCTTCCGTTCCTTCATCTACTATGCATGTATCATTTGGATTGCCGAGTCCTTCTTTGGTCTGCTTGTCTATTACTACTAAGTGTGGTCTGTGAGTTTGTACCTGTCTATCTGTCTGTCCTGATCTCAAAAGTCCCACACTATGTTGACCTTGTTGTTCTCCACTACTGGTTTGGGCTTGTGGAGCCAGATGTTCTCTGTCATTTTTTATCTCATAGTGCTGGCATATGCTGTGGTGGATTGCAGCTGCTACGTTGTTATGTCTTGTCTTGTACAAGGTCCTTGTTATTTTGGGGCACATAATCACTGTGTGGCTACTGTCTCATCCCTCTCTTTGCACATCCTGCATGTTGGATCATTTGTTATGTGGAGTATCTTTGCTTTGTGGCACTTGGTGTCCAGTGCTTGATCTTGTGCTGCTGTTATGAGTGCATCTGTTTCTATCTTCAGTCCTATGCTTTCTTGCATCCATCTGTAGGCATTCTCCATTGTTGTGAGCTCAGATACTTGCCGTTGGTACTGTCCATGTAAATGCTTGCTGGTCCATTTTGTTGTGTTTTCTATTTCCCATTCTTCCTTTTTACTTTTGTATCCTGTGATTGCTCGAAGTTTCCAGACAGCTTCTATCAGAGGATCTTTTTCCTTTGCTTTGGTGATGTAATCCTGCAAATTGAAATCTGACTGTTGCTGCGACTTTTCTTAATCCTCTGCCACCTTTTCCTAGAAGGTGCAACCTGTGAATGTCTGCTCTTGGATGAGTCCTCCATACATGTTCATTGTCTTCCATATGATTCTGTCTAGATCAGCTATGTCCAACCCGCGGCCCAGTCGAGGGTTTTATGCAGCCCAGTTTAGGTTTTGGCTGTAGTAAAAGTATCCCGTAAATGACAACTTACCCTTGTTTTGATAATCTTGAATTTGACATTTTTGATGCAGGTGGTCCTCAGTACCACTTTGTTACGACTGTTACCATTGCAGTTTAAGATTCGAACATTTTGCTGCCCTCAATAATATGCCATTCAATGTGCGGCCCTGGTCAAGATGGTGGCATAATTTTTGGCTCAGTAAGTCATTTGGGTTGGACATAGCTGGTCTAGATCATGGATCTCTTGTTCCAGTCTATGATTCCTGCTGTGTAAATGATTACTGGCATTGCGTATGTATTGATGGCCTGTATTTTTGGCGCTTTGTGATTTGAGAATCTGCCTTAACCATTTCTGTAGGTTGTTGTTGCTTTGCTTTTCACTTCTTTCTGTTTGTTTTGCGTGTTTTGTAGTATGCCCAGATATTTGTAACCTGCTTTGATGTTGTCATCCTTGATTTTTCCTGTCTGGATTTAATCCATCCATTATCTTGATGTTTCCGTGCAGATATCTGTTGTGAAGATTCTAACTGTCTCAATCAGGGCTGTCAGGTCTTCATTCTTGGCATACAGATTCAGATCATCCATGTAGAGTAGATGGTTTGTTTTGAGCAGTGGTGAAAGTGCATCTCCTTGGAATATTTCTCATTTGATCTTGATGTTGGCAAGGTGCTTTCCACCAGATGTTAGGGCAGTGTTCCAGTTTCCCATTGATTGCTGGAGAAGGTTGATGATCTTCTGATCAATCTTGTGAAGCTCCATGCTTTGGATTATCCAGGAGTGTGGCACTGTAACATATGCTTTCTTGTAGTCTATCCGTCTCACAGTCAGATTGGGGTCTTGATTTTGGAGTCTGCAGTTGGCACCTTGTCGATCAGTAGTTGGTCTTTGATCCCTCGGCATCCAGGTCGACTTCTTTTCTGTTCGTATGCTAGGATGTCGAGCTGGTTCAGATGCTGGGTAATCTGATCAGCTAGGGCTCCTGATCTAAGCTTCCAGGTTGTTGCAAGGCATGCGATTGGACAGTAGTTTGATGGTTCCTTTCCTTGCATTTGATCCTTTTGTATGAGCACTGCCGTTCTGGTTGTAAGCCATGAGCCCATGATGGCATGCAATTGGGATCGTCCAGGATACTTTGAAGTTGTTGTCACAGTTTTCATGCAGGCTGGTGAGATGTTTGTTTGAGCCAGTATCCTTGATCTTAGTCGGGTCCAGGAGATTTCTAGTTGGCCATTTTCCTGGTATTGTTCTTGATTTCTTGTTAATTCCTTGTTCTTGCTGGGTTGGAATGTCGAAGTATTCCTTATGTGTCCACTCAGCTGCGTTATGCATTTGTGGCGTTCCCCATATGTTGTTCCAGAATCCATTTGTTTCCTGTTTGTCTGGGATTTCTGCTTCCTTGTTATTGTGGTTTCAGAAGTAGGAGTATACTCATTCTGGGTGTGTGTTGAACATTCTATTTATCTTGTATTGTTCTGTTTTGGCAGTGTACCTCTGAAGTCAGTGATATAGGCTGTCAATCTTTGCTTTGCATCTTCTATTGCTGATTTCAGAATACAGACATCACTTCCTGTATTCTGGACTTTCCTAGCACTTTCAACAGACAAATGTCATTTCTCAGTTTCTTGCTTTTGTTTTCTAGCCTTTTCCGTGGTGATGTGGAACTCTGAGTGCTTTTTCTGACTGGTTTTTGTGTGGATGTATGTCATGTGATTACTTTGGCTGTGGCATATATGAGAGCGTTAGTTTCTGTGATGTCCTTAGAATTAATCACATGGATTGCATGATTAGCTTCAGCTGTCAGATGCCTTATCTGTTGCATCTTCTGTTTGTCTATCCACAGTGGGTTTCTTGGTTCCATGTTCGAGGTTGTGTTTTTCCATTCTGTACATATCTCTTCTAGGAGAGAGTTATTTATTGCATCAGCTGGTGTTTGGCGTGAATTTTGATTGTTTGGAGTTGTTGTTGTGGCTGCAGTTGTGTTTTGTAGTGGTGAAAGATCTGTGGTGTCCTGTGCCGTTCTATCCTGGCTTTGATCTGTTTCTTTTGACCACTTACCCTAACTGCTGTTTTATCTCATTTAGCTCCAGGTCACTGTGAACTGAAGTGGACTTTATGACTTGCTTTTGATCTAATAGTCATTGTTTTGTAATTTTCCAATGTGGATTACGATGTTTCCAGATTGTGTGTGCATTCTTTTTCTGTACCCCCATGTTGTTGGATCACTGAGGAAGTAGCAGGTCATGACTCACTTAGCATCTTGATGTGTCCATTTCCTACGTTATATGGTTGGATTACCTACAGTAGCTGACTTATCACCAGTACATCCTGAGGGTGCAGTGACTGACGCAGACCTTGTTGATCCGGTAGATGTCTGAACTGGCATGGTTTCATTTATATTTGTACTCCCCAGTCTCCATGTTGGTGGGTGTGGGGTCTCTGTATTAAATTTGTGGCTTTTGCTAGCTCTCCAACCTTAATTTCATATTACAACAGACAATTTATTGAACGAGAGCTGATTAAATGTCACAAGACATCTCATGGCATTATCTCCACACCGCATTGTACACCTGCGATTGTCACGCTCTATTTAATTTAATCCAAGTGCAAAGTCCGTTTCTATGCTTTGGTATCAACCGGGAGGTAGCAGGAGTCAGAACACTCAGAACCAAAGGTCAGAACAGCATTGTGGTGAGTAGTCGTGAGTGAATCGTAAATGTTTTAGAAATAGAATTCATTTTAAGTGAGAAAGGCAAACGAAACCATTATATCCATTCAAAATCTGATCCTGTTTCTATCAAAAAATTAAAATACTATCAATTCCTTCTTTCTGATCACAGGCCAGTAACTGCAAACATCAAAACTACAAAACTACTGCATGTGATGACCAGTGATGAGATTCAACTGGTTCGCAAGAACCTGTTCTTGGAATTTCTTTAATCCCAAGAACCAGTTGTTGGCTTATGTCAGGGGTTCTCACTTCTTCCCCATGAACATCTTTTAGTCATACCCTATTTTAGAAAACCTCTCATAGACCTGTTACTAACTTTTAATAGTGAAAAGCAAGACTAAAATTTTGGGAACTAACTAAAATCAATAATTTCACTTGCTAGGCTGTACCAGTTAGCAACACAAAGATCAACTTTAGCACTTATATGGGGCCAACCAGCATGGTTTGCCTCTGGAGTCTGTGCTAATGAGAGAACCTGTTGTTATTGAGTCCTGGAGTGAGAGAACCTATTCTTAAAATTTTGCCAATGAATAAAGTAGAGGGGCCAACATAAATGTCTCTCCTGCATGATGACTTTCCGTTGTAATGAAGATTGATTTGCTATGATTAACCCTATCAAACTCAACATGGGCTTGTGAATATCGTCAGAACCGTCGCCAGGAAGTCTTCAATAGGGGGCTTTAGGTTTGTGCAGGGTTGCTCGACATTCTAAAAATTGATGAAAACTCCACTGATTTACAGTGTTTCATATTTCAATTTAGGGGTCTTGGAGCTTTGGCGACGGGACTGAATATCGTTAAAGCCCTTCGGCTTATTAAAAGTGACAAAATTAGACACACAGATTTTTATGAATTCCTGATGATTTTGTTATGAAAAAGGCCAGGACAAAACCTTTTTAATTACTTACAAAGCTCTGTTCAGCCTTACTTGATTCGATGGTTGCAGCTTTTCATTTATTAACACGTCTTTTGATAATGACAGCATAAGGGAAGTTTAAACCTCACATATTTTCGCGCGACGGTTTCGTTGCACTCGATTCTTTGCAGTCTGAGAAAGTAACGAACACACGAATCGTGATCCTAGCAGTTGCAACCATTAGGGTTCGTTTTACTGGACATATTTTGTTCGTGTGTGCGAGATTTTTACAACCGTGTTCCTCACAGCTGCCACACATACGTGTAGTGTGTTCGGTTTTTAGGAAATTGTATATTTTGGATGCTACTGATGAACACAGATAAGAAACAAGAGATGTGAACTTTGCGTAGGCGATGTGTTTTGTCAAAAATTTAACTGATGTTTTTGGATGCTTTTTCTGTCGAAACAAATAATCGTGTTCCCCCCAGCCAAACACAATTTCCACAATTCCGTTTCATAGAACGCTTTTGCGTCTTAAGTAGCAACGAGCGCAGTGATCGTGGAGCACTCCAGAAGGATTTACAAATTATTTATTGACCGTACTTTTAAAGCGTCAATGTCGTCATTTTCGGCTTAACGCTTTTCCATTTTTCCCTCGTAACAGTGGGAGATGGACCTCGCAAGTGGATTAGCCTAGGGGCCTCGTATCAGCTAAATCCGGCCCTGCAACTTGGCCATCGCTGTACTGAATCAACGCAATTACTGTCGAACATATGATGCATTTCTGCTGAGCATTCAAAAAGCCTATTCCCACCTCGCATGGTTTGGTATACAGTTCTCAAAAAAGACATTTGTTGGCAACCAGTCCTGTCTCCACAAGGAGGTTTGATGGGCTTAGCCCCCCAAACAAAGTTTGAATCCCCCAAATTGAAATGTGAAACACTGTAAATCAAGAATGTCAATCTCACCTGCACAAACCTAAAGTCCTCCAATTGGAGACCTTCTGACCATAGTACTGTTGATAACGTACAAAGACGAGGAATACAACTATACGCGTGTAATTGGAAGAAGTCCAACAGCTAGACCAAGTGTGCAGGTCATGATGAAGACTGCAAGTCAAACACTTCTCAACCAGAGTCAGTTTTAAGCCAGCCTCATTGGCCTATTTTGTCAAAATGAGTCCTCACATCTATAGAGGGTCCCGCGCAAGCGTCGACAGAGCTAAGTTTGAAGCCTTTCATTTCCTACGTTTGTTTGAAGTTGAAGTTTGAAGCCTACGTCAAAAGCAAAACCAAGACCGCCAACCCTGTCGAAATCCCTAAAAGTGAAAGCAGGACCACCAGGTATGGAAAAAGTGCTAAAACAAAACATACGTAAGGTCGTAATCTACGAAAACAAGCCAAAACCAGCAGCAAGAGGCCGTTGACAGACCCATTTCAATTTGTCAGTGTTTGACTGTGATTTTAGGATGCTTTATTAATCTTTACCTCTTTGAATAAGCACGAAATATGATCTTTCATGTTAAATTTGTGTATGCAAATTTGTGGAGTGAAAAGGGCAGCACTTTCATGGTCGGCCCCGGGCGACACTTAGCCTTGCTACGCCACTGCATGTAATCGTAATTACATTGTCAATTTAATCGTAATCGATGACAACTTTCTAATTGAACTTGGAAATCTTCCCCGTACATCACTGTGCGATTAACCCCGTTTTTAGTGGCTGGGAGGCCATCCTTGTCTGTGTGCATTAAATCCAGATAGTCCAGCGGCAAGCACAGCGTTTGTAGCGATATCTCGCTTTGTTCCTGCTAGCCTTCCTGTTAACCGCCAAAAGTAACTTAGTGAGACGTAGTAACAAAAATAAGAGTTTTTCTTAAAAACGAGTTGACACTTCGGCAACAGAAGAGATAACGTACCATTGCGGGTAGAGGTGTTGGTTTTGTTTATATATATTCAGACTGTATCTGTGAATGAAGTGCTAAAGTTAACTACATATATATGATTAGGACAGTAATTTATAGAAATTGATTTTTTGCAAAGGAATAAGATAATTTAACCCAAGTCGAAAGCACCTTTCCACAACGCTGATAACTAGCATATCAATAGAGATCATCCACGGATACTGGTAAAAAAACTAAACGAATCCAGTTGGCTTTTGTCAACCGTTGATGTTTTGTCCAATAGACAGATGCGCAGCTATATTTGCATCACTCTTCATTTCAAATGAAAAGCTGCACAATGCTATACTGCGCTTGCAGACAATACACAAGACATCACACAGGTAAAATATCGTAACCCGCAGTTTGAATAAATAGTCATTAGTCAGCAATTTTGAAATTACTAACACAAGACTTTTCAGCGTTGCTGGACGAAAGTTCAAGCCTGATAGATGTCATTTGACTAATTAAAGGTTTGAAGTGTTGATCTTTATCAACAGTATCAAATATTTTGAAACGTGATTACTTTTTTTAATTAATATTTAAAGTGTTTGATGCAGTGGCGTAGCTGACTGGGCGAGGGGCAAGTTTCCCTTCCCTGGCAAGGGTTAAATGTAAAAAACGAGCCCCTACTTGGCTTATATTTCGGTTTAACTATTATTTTGGTTTTCAGTAAGTTGTCGTTTTCTTGCGTTTTTCGGCCAGTTTCAGAGATGCGTACTAGTCATTGGCACGACACTCATTCCGAACACCTCAGCAAAAACTGTAACCCTAACCTGAAGAAGTTCAAGCATGTGGTCATAGCACGAAGATGTCAAAACGCTTTCGAATTACATTTGTAGAAAGTTAGAACCACTGCGTCGTCCTTTTCTATGTAAAAATTAAGACGTTCCAATGCATTTGCAAAAGTTCAAATCGGTTCAAAATATGCGAAAGTTAGTTACTATCAGGTACGCATGATAACGATGCAATAAGCACAAAAAGTGTTAACCAAGTACCATTAAACGCAAATTTTCGGAAAAACGTTTCAACTTTTGAACAAAGGTGTTGCGTTTTGGACAAAAACATTGTGTTGGGAAAAATAGATTTTCCTGAACAAAAAATTAATTTATGACAAAAAACAAAAATTAACAAAATGGTTTTCTTTATGAATTTCTGGTTTTAAAGGCTCGATATTCTACTGAAGCATAATATCGTCGACAGGTCAAAGATGAAGAACACTACTACAAATGTACCTAGGTTATTTTAGTGACCGCGTCGGACACAGAAAATTTTTAGGAGAGATAATTCCAACGTCAATACCATATTAAGTTGATTTAAAGTGAGCAATACTGTGTGGAGTATTTTCCTTTGATTTGGGGTTTTGGTATAGCCATCCACAACTGGATTCACCATCATTCTTCAAGTTTTTTTGTGAGTGTTGGCTAGTGGGCCTCCAAAGTGGCCAGTGGGCTTCTTTCAGCGAAGTTTTCCCACCTGGCTCAAACTTCTATTACGCAATTGGTTTGTTGTCTACACAGACATCTCAGTCAACAATTAATATGATTTTTCTTTTTCCCGGTGCTTAATCTTTACAGATTGGCATTTTATTTTACTGCATTCCTTAATATCGTATGTTGTCTGAAAATATACTTACATGAAACCTTGCTAATGGGTTTTTGTTTTCTTTCTGAGAATGTTTCAAGACAAATGTAATCGCGATTGTAATCGTGATTACTTTCAGTGTAATCGTAATCAGTTAGATTGTTATTTTGTTTATTCGTAATAGTAATCGAGCATGTGGCAAGTAATCGTAATCGGATATGTTTGTGATGTAATCGCCCCATGTCTGACCCTGAATGTGACACACTTGCATTAAATCAGCTTTTTGACAAACTAATCCGTAGATTTGCAGCCATAAAGCAAGACAACTTCGTCTTTCAAGTTAGATTTACAAGAAAAGCTTTACGTCGCAGTATTTCTTTTATTTTCTGTCAACTTCTCAGGGTATTATTTCCAAAGAAATGTTTTAGGATTTTGCCATTATATATTTGTCTGGTAGTTTTGTACAAATTCATTTGCCTTCATATTTTCATACGCATTTTTCTGTCTGCACTTCTCTTTCATATATTCGTGAGTCTGCCCACACTTATGACGTTGCAAAACTCAAAACTCTAGGAGTGCATGCTCTAGAACCCCACAGCTCGCAGCAGCGGTGATTCTGACCAGATTTGACGAGAGAGGGTTAAGTTGAGTTTATTTGGCAATAATTGGGAATTTTCAACATGAGAACAGAACCATAGCAATTGCATAAACGCCAGGGCACCAAAAAAACGTAAGGTTATCTATCGCAAACCAAGTTTAGATCGAGAATATGCGTGAGAAGCAGCTGCCAGATGATCAACACTGTTGCGCAGGGAGTAATGGATCGCAACCGGCCTTTCTCGGTGGGTCAGGTGCCCAGAAGGGCGTGGCAGAGAAAGTATAAGCCCAGCTGAAATGAAACTCTTCCCGGTTTGTTATAACTAGGGCAACCAAAAGTCAATAAAGTCAAAATTTTTCTGCCGTTTCTAAAGTTTATGAAACGCCCACAAACCAAATTTCACGCTCATACCATGAGGGAATCCCAAGTTATTAGGTAAAAAAAGTCAAAATTTATCATGAGGTCAAAATTTATCGTTAGTTCAAAATTTTCTTGCAGCAGAGTTTTTTCTCTTCATCGATACTTTATTGAAACTACAACAACAGATATTGATATGCTTTTGCAAGTTTAGTTGCAATTCTGTAGTAATAGTGGGTTTGTTGTGACTTCTGGCGTAATAATGCTGTTTTGCCCACTACTGAACGATTGAATAATATGTAGCATAGGCATGGTGAGGCAAGAAATGTGGTCTTGCAGTACTTGTTTTGGTAAATGCTCAATCCATTATGCATATAACGTTTCAACTTTATGATGTTCTCAGGTTTGACTCTGCTGTAGTTATTTATGTACTTATCAATATATCATCCCCAAAGTTAAACAACCAAATATTTCAAAATTTCGAAGCATACAGTGCATGAATATGCTTCTGGGTTAACCTTAATACCGAAGGCTGAATTATTTTGCAGTTGCCAACGCAGAAAATTTATAGGTCAAAATGAAGTCAAAATTTGCAAGTTATAAAGTAAAAATTTTAAGTTTTTAGGTAAAAAAATTGGTTGCCCTAGTTATAACCCTTTCGCATCTCGCAAGCTCTACAAAAGGAGGATGAGTCGTCCAATCCCGCCATCATATTGTTGGAATGGAGAGGCTGTGAGCTCCTGGGG
>Ga0210059_1006502_pt1 | contig 18723 bp, 13 predicted proteins | sample Ectturendosymbi2_FD_188042 | JGI IMG/M metagenome (GOLD analysis project Ga0210059, IMG submission 188042) | Ecteinascidia turbinata endosymbiont from Florida, USA - Sample 2 (SPAdes) (version 2) | ecosystem: Host-associated > Tunicates > Ascidians > Unclassified | place: Key West, Florida... | reverse complement strand
AGTAATTATCCGAAGTCGGGCTTTTGCAACATTTTCTGCAACTGAGTTCTCGCGGGCCGGAAGAAAAGATCTCGCGGGCCGCATGTGGCCCGCGGGCCGTATGTTATGAAGGACTGGTGTAGAGAGACGTGGGAATGAGTAATTTGCTCTCCGTGTCTGCCTTGCAATGCGAAAACACAGTTGACATACGCACAAAAAACTGTGGAAGACAAAGCATGTTGAGCAAGGTCAAGATTATTTGTGCACCTGCATTCGATTACGCAAGCAGTCGTGAGTTTCTCGGAGCTTCGTTCAGTCGTTTACAATATGTATGCATAGCACGGCATGCCGAAGCAAGCTTACATGTGACATACACCCATACATCCGTTCAAGCTGTGCTTGAAAACATGTCCAAGTGACTAGTCCCCACTCAGGCGATCCAGTGAAATGTTCTAGAAAATTATTTTGATAGGAAATCGATTTCACGTTGCTATGCATCCTCAGCCAACAACTATTACAAATAAGATGAGCATGGTACTGTTTTGTTTTTCGTGCCACCTATATTGGCAGAGTGCTAGTCCATCGACTTTGCCGACCTCAGGTAAAGTGTCATGCTAGTTACTTATAGTTATGTCATGATCAGGGTTTATTTAAGGTTTGACCTTGGTGACCCTTAGACATTTTGAGAGACCGCAACTGTTTCATCTGAATAGCGAAATGGTCATAAAGCGAGGTTTTAGTGTAGTTGGTGGTGGTCGTAAGGCGAGTTCTAGAGCATTTTGAAAGACCATTTCAGTCTCTCAAAACACCTTAAAAAACACACTGGTCATGGTCATGGAAGTTTTGATCTAAGTCGAACATATTGGTCAGCGAGGGCATCGACGTTGTTTCAACGCTGTTTACCCTATTACATTTCGGCTGTAAATGATGTGCATACAGAGTAACGTAAAGCTGCGTTGTAGTTTGAAACAAATGTCCACCTTGATGTTGTTTTGAAGCTACCTCTATGTTACTGGGAAGAAATTTAAATACTGCAGGTGTAAATGGCATATATAAAGTTGAAACCCTTACTGATAAACATATTTTACCCATTAATCGTGCTTGCTCATACGAAACATTTTGGTGCGTTAGTCATGTATCTGGTGATTTCATAAACTTTTAATTGAGTTGGGTTGAAACAACATTTCGGAATCGGCGCCAAAATTGTTTTTAAAAATTTGCCATGATATAAATCTGAAAACTTCATTTTTTCAGATCTAACGGGGTAGCTGTTGGATCTATTTCTTCTCAGGCAGTGTCATAGCACCCTTCTTGCTGGGAGCACAAACCTATAAGGCTTGGTTGGCCAATGTCATATTCGCTGTTCTATGCATCTTTATTCTTTCCTGAAACGCGAGGAGACAACAACATGTGTGAGAGCATCAAAGACGCCGAAGCATTTTATGCGAAAGGCAAGAAGTTTTATCAAGAAAAGAGACAGTAAGTTTACAATATACGCTCTGCGTGTGTACAGTGCAAAGGAAATGGAAATGTTTCGGCCGTCAACATATTTATTTGGTGTTTCAAAATAAATCCACGCAAAATAACTTTGAAAATCTGAATGTTTGGAACAAAAGTGAAAATGCTGTATTGCTAAGCTTCTGGTATAGTTCCAACCAGTGGCGGCTCATGGTGAAAATGTCCGGGAGGGCTGCAAAATTTAATCTCTGGTTGAACATACGGGATTGTCGCCCTGCCCCTGGCTGTTTATAATGGCGTTTCCAGTCACTCCAGCAGTCCTAAACTTATCAAGCTGGTAATTTTCAGTTGTCCTTATTGATACATAGAAAATATTCACTTCAGTTTAAGTAAACCGAACCCAAACCCTAAACACGAACACAAAAGAATTAACCCAACCGGTCCCATCAAAAATATGACGCATAACCCGTGCCACCAAAGCTGTAAAGGCGTGAGTCGAACCCAGGACCACTCACATACTAAGATTGGAAGATTCCGCTCGACTACTAAGGTGTTAATGTTGATATGACAAAACTTAGCATTTTATTCAAACCGTGTCATGGCAGCAGACCTAGGCTACAGCCATTTTCTTTGAGCGGGTACTTTCATCATGTTCTTTCAAATAAAGTTTAAATTTTCCAAAAAATCAAACAGTTTATGATTTTATACAAAATTTGTTTTTTTTTTAACTGGATTGCTATGCTTTCCCAGTAAAAGCTTGTATCCTGAATAAATTACAGCTGCAATGTTCACCTTACCAAAAAATAAGATGCCACTTGAATGGTGAAAGGTTTGTCGGACTTCTCATGCTTCAAAATCTTCACATTTCAATGTTTTAAATCAGTCACACCTTTTGTTGTCCAAGAATGATATCCACCAACTACTGCCGTACATCTTCAAAGGCCATCCCTAGACAGCTCATCAGCTTAGCCTACTGGAGCAGATAAACGAAGGGCTGTATTTTCGCAGCCCGAGATTGGCGACTATATTGGAATCCAATGCCGCCAATATTTTGCAACTAAATCCAGATTTAAGGCGAGTTTGGCCGTTTGGCCGAATCTTTTGCCTTACATTTTTCAGGGAGGGCTGCAGCCCAGCAGCCCCTCTAGACGAGCCACCCCTGGTTCCAACGACCAAGAATAAGAATTAACTTTACCAATTTTTCAAAGGCCATTTGAAAAAAACAGAAAGTTGTGGGTTTGCTGATTCCTTGTTGAGGGCAGCTTTCGGTATCCGCTGAGGTTAAAAGAATCTGAACTGGCATTGCACATGAATAACTCTTGTGTTTTTAACTGATCGAATTTACGAAACAGAACCAGAAAGATATATGAAAAAAATATTGAAGATCTTTTCTTTATGTTTCCTCTTTGAAGCATTGAAAAACTTTCTGCATTAACGTATTTTTGAAGTAATCAACGTGAATCATTGTTTACAAGGTTTTTATATAATAAAAATTTGATGGTCATGCAATGAAGAAACAATGGTATTAAAACATGTTAATCGTATCACAAAGGTCGTGATTTGCCTCTTTGTTATAAGGACCATCATGCTTGTTTCAGCGTTAATAAGCATTTATGGCATATTATTCAGGGTGCCAGACTTATCTGCTACGACATCAACAGTTTTCAGTGTCTATGAGAACACAAGCTTTGAAAACGATGTCATGATTTCAAAGTTATGATGAAAAGAAAACTGACCACAATCTTCAAGATGATAAAGAATTTTTTTCTGTGAACATTATTATTCATCATCTCAAATAAACATGCGGATATATTCTTTTTTCAATCTTTGTGTTTCGTGCAGAACACGAGAATGTATATAACCTAAGCCTGCGAATATTACAAGTTCGATTTTGAAGAAGTCCAAGTACAAATACAATCATCGCTTTGTGGTGTTGAGCCATCGCAGTGTGAATCCGTAGCTGTGGTTTTGTTGCTTGTTGCACGTCTTCAGTCCTCACATAGTTTTTAAAGGGGTGTAACAGCTTGATCTAAAAAAGTTACAAACGTCCAACGACGCTAAAGAATACAGCTCATAGAGGTGGCAATTTCAGTTTAAGCTGCAAGTTCATAGCCTGAAGAACGTTTTATGATAAAAAATTTTCGATTCGCTGTATTTCCACAGATTGCTCTAAAATCGCCATTTTTTTCTAAAAAACTAGAATAAGAGAAAATGTAACATACTTTTGCTATTCTTTTGACGCAGTGTGAAAATAATGGTTGCTAGTTAACGACGAATGTTTTTTTCGACGTACGTGGTTTACCATTTGCAGTACACAGTGGACTCGAATATACTGAACAAAGAAAGCGTTTTCCACCTCCCAAACCAGGGTCTCCACACTTTTTTGTCAGAGGGCAACATAAGCTTTCACACAACAGTTCGAGGGCCGGACTTCTTACGTAATGTGATTGTTTCGGGTTATGTTACATTCTACCAAATCAACTAATTTTTCGTACAGTATATACATTATTTTTTCATTTTTGACAAAATGTCTTTGCGGATGGATAAAAAGGTTTCGCGGGTCGGATGAAATAGCTTCGCGGGCTGGATTTGGCCCGCGGGCCGTAGTTTGGAGACCTCTGTCCTGAACCCTTACCCAGATGAACTCTTTGAATGCTTTCTGTGTGCTTCCTTCGTGCTCCCAATTGAAAAGAAACAAAAAACGGTTTGAGGTCACCTTAGCCGTGAATCTTGACCAGTGCAAAGTGGCTTGCCTATTTTATGAGACCGTGGCAAAAATAAATACGGTGTGGCGTTCTATAAAAAAAGTTCAACATGTTTTTTGTGTTGTTCCTATACAATTTTGTTCTCTGTTATGCAGGGTATGTAAAGAATGCGCAGTTTGTATCGTTGTTTACAAAGAGTTTTATATAGTTTGATTTTAATGAACAATTCTCTTATGAAAGCTTTTTGCACCATTGAACATTTTAGTAACGCTAGGTTTCAACCTTCAGATTACGTTAAAATTCTGTACAATCTAAAGCCATTTTCAAACAAACTCAATCAAATGTGATTATACCGACCTGCGGCTTCCCCAATAGAAAAATAGGTAGATTATTCTGGCAAGGTCGTAAAAATTCTACTAGTAAACGTGTATTTCAGTCTTTTGTCAATTTTATGAAAACAAGACAAGCATTATCTCGTAACTTAACTGGAGCAGTTTTGCACGATCGGCTAGATAAATAAGATCTGCCTGGATTTTAGTTCAAAATTCCTTTGCAATTTTGAACTTCTTTTTGTTTTGTTTCAGCGTATGTCAGTCTGTTTTGCATTACGTCTACTGATATGTATGGAAATGTTCGATACGATTTTGATTAATCAAGTGTATTTCACTGGATTAGCTAGCTCAAACCCAGGAATTTTTCAAATAACCGCAGACAGTAATTGCTGGAAGCGAGTACACGCAATTTGTCAGCTACTGTAATAACACATGCGACTGTTACAAATCGCTAGTGGTCAAGGTTGACAGCCTAGTGTGAAGTTTGGATATTTTCAAGGCCAAGCTATCAAGGGCAAACTGCATACACGGGAAATATTTCGCATAAGTGTTTTAAGAGGAATTGTGTCTGAAATTAAATTTTTGAGGCTGCAAACTGAATGAAAATACCACAAAAGCAAAAAAACACAGTAACTTGACGGCTTTTTATTGTGAAAATAATGAAATCATATACATTTTAAAGCGTTTCCATTTACTTTTAGATTGTAGTGACTAAAACGGACCAATGGAGCAGTGCTCAATTCTTCACCACGAAGAATGAGTCAATCGCAGATATTTCATTGAACACCTAGTTCAAAAATCCTAGTACGAAAAATAATAACAGTTCAATGGAGCTTGGAAGAAACCATAAAGTTGATCCATTTAATTCGTTATGCAACAGGCACAGTTTCAAAAATGGCATAAATATCATTGGGCCCCAGGAAGCAGTACGTTTTACTAGATTGGACGCATAAAATGATGTTTTGCATTTTGTATTGGAAAGCTGTAACGATAATGAACGCAGTTTGGAGTGCTTCTCCGGTGAAAATGTAAGTCTTTAACTTTGTTTTATAGTATAAAACATTCAACCTCTCTTAGTTACTCAAGTTAAGAAATTATAATGCTGAAAAGATTGCAACCCTGGATAATGAAATAAAGAGCTAACCTTGGCTAGGAAGTCAAACCGAATTCAAACCAATGAACGACGTTAAAGAAGCACGTATATTTCAGTGTGAATAAGACCAAAAAGACTGCGTTGATTGCGTATTGATGACTCATATTTAAAGATATGTGGAGCGGTCGTAGCATACAAAATACAACAGTTGCTTTGGATATACCACCATGAAGATGAAATTCCGCTGTTTAGGGATCAAAAACATTTTTTAGATGTTAACGAAGTTTCTGAATATATAGACATTTACTGTAATATTTTTAGGAAGATTGTACCACAATTTTGTTGCCTTGAAGAATGTCAAGTGCATATCGGACTTTTTATGAAAAGCCAGCTTGAAATTTTACCATGACGCTGCACACTCATTTATGTTTCCAGGTATAGAAACATTCACTTCAATAGAAAAGGCAGTTTGTGTGTTTACAAATCCTTGAAGAGAGTTGAAAAGATTGTACAGAGTGCATTTGTGAGCAATAATTCCATAAAAAGCACCAGCTGCAGTGTAATTTCGGAAATATTACAAAACCTCAAACGGGAAGGTTGTTTGTATCTCAGCATTTGAACCAATATTTGATCTTATCTTTTGGATAATCATTATTTGTTATCTTTCATTTTCACTTTTATTCGTTTTGCAGTATCACGCAGACTAACAGATATTTTCTGCTCGCGCAGTCGTGAACAACACTTTGCAGCAAAATTGTGGTTTCGTTCGCACACAGTTGATATTTTACAGGGAAATACATACATACTGACGGCTTAAACTGTTTACAACTTGTATTTCAATAAAGCATCATGAATAAAAAAGGGCACGTCTGAACGTGGATAAAGTCTTTGAAACACAATTGATAAAAACAAATTTCAGAATTAATTCGCACAGTTGCAAGATATTTGAAAAATTGCGGAAAAACCAGCTATTGTAGTTTTTTTAAAAGCTTGCAAGTGTGGCCAAAATGCACATTCATTTCAACACGGATAAAATGTGTATGGACAAAAGAGTTGATTTCTTCTTTTTCATTACCTGCGGTAAACATATGAGTGCTTATTGAATGTCATAAATGAACCGAATCAGCCACAGTAATGAAGCGCTGTACAAAGTATCAGATGAACGCCATTTTCTAAAACTGGAGAAGTCTCACAACAGGTCTGCCAAACGTTTATAGTCTGGTGGCAGGGACCGATAAGCGTGCAATACCGTCCGTACAAAGTTTTTTTGCTATTTCCATACCTCCAAGATGTGCTCTTTAAGAATCTGAATGATGCCACTCTGTCATCCTTGGGCAATTCCCCCAATTTGCAAATTAAGGCCGCCATTACGGAAAATCCTTCTTTCGTCAATATCACAGTAACTATGCATGATATCAAAATAATTTTGGTGTCTATCCCCATGTTTTGAGGGGTAAAGAAGAAGATTAAGCCATTTCAGTAAAGATTACGCCTTTATTTTTTGTTGAATACGCATATTGAGAGTGTCATTACTGAAAATCACGTTTTTGTCCTATCTCAATTACTTCCCATTGAATCATAATAATCATTGAGTCTATACGTGTTTACTGAGTAAATAATCAGATTAAACCATTGAAGTATCGATAACAGCAATATTGTCTGTAAAAGTATCGAAGTAAGGACCGCCTTTGAATCAGCAATGGCGGCCTGGAAAAAACGACTCATCAAATGACACCGCCAAGGAGAATCCCCAAAGCCATAGATGAAGTTTTGAGAAAAATGTTGAAGCAATAAACCTGTTCTCAGCAAATAAAAACATTCTTATCATTGAAAGTGAGAATGAGTTGACCGAACGTGATTTAGAAGTAATTGTTAGCAAGACGCTGAAGCTTCTGCATACATATAAGCTTGATTGAATAGGCTTTTAGCCGAAAATAGAGATAATTCTCATTTTTAGAGCATAATAAACATTTATCAGGGAAGGAGTCAATTTTAGTCCCTTCCCGATCCACCTCCTCTTATAGCTTATAAGCTAGTAAGACATTTATACTACTGCAAACAATTTTCAGCAGAGAAAAAATTGCAGGCCTACTAGATACAGTAATATAAAAATATATTGAAAAAATCCCCTCCTCAAATGTATAACAGCCGAAAGGATGTTGGTGGTGGATCTCGGTTGTCATGTTCATTGCTTGTTTTTTCTTGGAGTTTGACATCTGGATAGAGACAACCTTCATGCGTTACGGACATGGCCAAACGAAATCATAGGCATTGCTCTGATGTGCGAAACCATGAAACGATGGGTATAGAGTACGGACACCTGCAGCAGGATCGTTCAAGATATCGCGAACATGTTCGATCGCAATGGAGAGAGGGAGGTGACGAGTCATGAAAAAGAGAAGCCATCACACATCACTTAGGGCCCAAAGCATAGGGATGAGATACGAAAACGTCTGACTTGCATCGTTCCCCTGGATCCAATATAGTCATCCCGCTGATTTGCGCAATGTTGTTACTGGTCTGATTTCACCCGAAATGGTGAATGCACATGACGCAGTGAATATTGGGAATGGACAACTTGTGTTATTGAAAAGAGCTGGCCTGATGGATTTACTCTTTTATCCAAGTTGTTATTGACCATGGCAGTGAAGAGAAAGGTAGCGGGTAGAGGTGGTTTTTTAAAGTTTGTTGATGGTGCTGCACGCCTTGCGGCTGGAGTGCGAGAAGTCGATGGAAATGACAGCTTCTTCCCATGGCTCCTGCTTCTTATCGTCGAGTCGTGAAGTAGGGACGAGGCGGCTCTGTCAGAGTCAGTCCCCATTGTGGTTCGTAGGAAGGAGCGTCTCCTTCCATGTTGTCCCAACATGGCACATAGTTCTTGCCACGGCTAAGGGTAAAACATTGTTTAGCTGCAGATAGCGGGCTCTCGTATATTTCCTGGTATGCCTTCTCGATGTTTGTTGTGTCCGGAGGTGGCAATCTCTCGACGGATTTTATTGTAAGAAAGCAAAAACGCTTCCAATCAGCCTTGCGAAAGTTACAACGCTTCACCGGATCCCTGTAGGCAGCAACGTTGAGTCTCGGTGGCATTATGAGGGAGGGTCGGTGTCGTGACCGTGGGAACGTTCCAAGAACACGTCTGTCAGGCAGTCGGTTGTCCTAGCTGACACACGCGAAGGCCAGGTCCGGGTTGGTGTCCATGTTCCATCGATGAGAGGAGAAACGGGCCACTCCCTTTGCGTCTTGCAGCAGCGCAAGGTTGTTGGCTGTTGCCCAGGAGGCCGGACTCTCTCCGTCAGGAGATGGTGTGCTGTAGCCCCAGTTGATATGTTGACTGTTGAAGTCACCAACGTACAGACTGGAAATGTCGGGATGGCCGTTGGTGTGAGTCACGACGGTAGAGCTTTGTGGACGTTAATGATCTTATATCCTGCGATGTCTACGCACGACCACCAAGTCTCTGATTTCTCTGGAGACTGTTCGACCAATGACCATTCCAACCGGTCGTGGACAAATGTGGCAAGGGGATGATTCCTTCTCAGGACTGACCCAGCTAATGCAAAGTTGGGAATCATTAGCTTGTCAAAAACTTGGCAATATTGAACATGTCCGAGGACCGTGTTGAAGTCTGGCCGAGTAGGATGGATAGAAAAAAGTGACAAAGACTCCAGAGGTTAAGTCACTGTCACCTTCTAAAGAGGCATTCGAAAAGAACCCAAATTCAGACTGCCGTTTGGAAATCAACCCTCAACTCAGAACCTCCAGCACTGGATCCCGTCGAGTTCGGATAAGAACGAGAGGAACGATGCAAATGCGTGATCCCATGCAGCCGAATGTTGGTGTTTCTCCACCGGAGGTGCTGGAAATAGTAAGGTGTGGCTGTTCTACGGATACACCCTGTTCAACAGCAATATGTGGATGCTATACATCTCGCTTACCTTTTATGAATGTTTTGTGGATGTTACAGAGAATTACACTGCCAGAATTGGCGGATCCGACAGAAGGCAGTTGTAGCGGTGTGTAAGCATCACTACCAGAGTTGCCAATTAAACGCGAAACGTACTAGTACACGAAAGTATCTGAGAGGCTTAGGTAATCTGTATTCAAGTTCGGCTTACATCAATTTTTTAACACCATTTCATGTGGCTTATAATCAGGGCGGCTAATAACCGAATAAATACGGTACTGAGATATGGACGAAAACGAGATTTTTCGCACTGACGATCTCAATATGCGTATTCAACAAAATTAAAGGTGAGATCTTTACTGAAATGGCTTAATCTTATTTTTCACCCCTCAAAACACGGGGATAGACACCAAAATTATTTTGATATCATGCATAGTGACTGAGATATTGACGAAAGAAGGATTTTCCGTAATGGCGGTCTTAATTTGCATATTGGGGTGATTGTCCAAGGATGACAGAGTGGCATCATTCAGATTCTTAAAGAACCACACCTCGGAGGTATGGAAACAGCAAAAAAACTTTGTACGGACGGTATTGCAAGGTTCTCCAAAAATCTGGGGTTTGGCAACCGGACTATTATTGTCTGCTTCGCAACCTTATCTAGAAAATCTGGTTCAAATGCTAAACTGCCATTTCAAGCAGTCAAAACGAAAAGGTTATTCAATGAATATTTTTATGACTTATTGAAATTGGTATTTTGAAAAGGTTTCATCACGTTTTAGGACAGACGTTCAAGTTCAAATTGCAAAAAAGTCGAAATCAATCCATAAAATTTCATCTTGTTTTAATGTTAGTAATTTAAAGTACATGATAAAGGATAAAAACTTGGGTTGTGTGGTATTGCAAATCTAAAGTGAAAAGTTTGAAATGGTTTATCCAACGAAAACAGCATCCACGTTTCAGTGAATAATTTGATTGAGCTTGTGTAACCTCTCATTTGTTGTTAAAATGCCCAAATTATACTACAGCAAGACGATTCTGAACTTTTTGTTTATTTGAATTATCAACAAACTCCCTGGAAAGAGATTTCTACTTTCAGCTAAACGCTTTTAATTCCAAGTTCAAAATCATTCAAATTTGTATATTGGTGTGGTTGTTCTTTTTAGTGATTTCTGTAGAAATTGAACAAAATTTTAATGTTATAAAATATATAGAAATAAACTATGTGCTTACATTAACAAAAGCGACAACTCTTTTTGCAATTTGAGCGCATGTAAGAGCCGTATATGGAATGGTCACAGTAATATTGTGACCACCAGAAGCAACCGCCATTCATATCTTTGCAATCTGTAAGAAAAAGTAAAAGGTAAGTACAAATTAGGTTTTGCCAAACAAAAAAGATACCAAAAATAGAAGTACTTCAGACTTTCCTCCAAAACCATGCTTATAAATGTATTTTTTTGTCTTTAGCATTAAGTTTTGTCTTTGCAGCACAGAGTTGTGGTGGAACAACGCTTCAAGTGAATGAAAACTTTCACATAGACTTGCAACAACACAACATTATAACTTTAATTCGTTTCTGCTTTAGAAAGAGAAAAATCTATGATGACTATCAAGCCGAGATACTGCTGTAGGCTCTAACAGGTTTTTGATGAAAGTGCATTTCAACTTTTTACTTTGGCATGTATACTTTTCTACATTGTAATGACACTGAAAAAATAAAAGACATTGTTCACTCGAAACTAATGCAATAATATAGTTTAGCAAATATTACCTGCTTTGGGAGATAATGTTTTATCACTCAACATACAAAAATGTACTTTATAAACATAGTTTGCACAATAGTCTGAAGTATTTCTTCTATTTCTGGTATCTTTTCTATTCGGCAAAAATATTCGAGGGTTGTGTTGTATACATGGACAAATAACAAGATGCAACATAAAAAATATTTTAGAAAGAAACTGTCCGGTTATAAATTGACTTCATTTAAAAATTGGACAGAAAAGGAAGGTAATCATGTTATTACCTTTGACTTTACGACAACTTTGGCAGCATTTCTCTTTCATGTAAGTTTGATTGATGGAGCATTCTCCCTGATATGCCCAATCTATACAATTGGTATTTTTGTCTTCGCATGTTCCGCCAGTTGCAGTAGCTTTGCAACTTTTGCAGCATTTGACGAGCATGTAACCTGGATTTCTTTCACATTCTCCAGTTGAGGCCCAATAAGTACAGCTTCCATTTTCATCCTGACAGACATCCGTTCTGTTTTTCGTGCCGCCAGTTTGAATGTTACACCCATACATTCGATTTATCTGTTCAATATCGCTTTGGGCAAATCCATTTCTCTGCAACATATTTTATGATTCATAAAATGCAATAAACTGGCAAACGTGATCGTGCAAAATTTATGATGCAATGTGCGTTTGGTATAAGAGAGGGAGAAATAGACACAAAGAAGAAAAAAGCTTGTGTCTGAGTCTCTACTTCGTAATACAGGTATAACTTCAGCAGTTTTATTCTTCATTTCTCGCACTTCATCATTTCTTTCATTCAGCGGCGTATCTAAGGCAGGCATGGCTCGTACCATTGGCGCCACTTTGACGGGGGCGCAAAAATTGCTTGGAAAATATTAAAATTTGTGATTTACAGTTTTTTGAATCTCTATTTTGTGCCCCATACAATCTTTAACAGCAAAGCTGCATCAACACAGTCGTCCTTGTCTAACGCATTAAGTCGGGCGTGTTGTGCCAGCACCATCAAGTGCTGTATGACAAACTTATGGTATTGTGATACAAACACGACGGTCACACATTGTGACAGACAACAACGCCCGATTGCCATGTCCACACGACATTTTGGTCCTTACAATATAAGAAAAGCTAAGACAGTCTGTGCCGCTGCGATTCAGCCAAGAGGATATTATCCAGAATTAGGTTGAAACGAGTCCTGTCAATAAACTGTGACTGATATACTTGCCGCCATCTTTGTGGCCTTTGACTATGAAAAATAGATACGCTAGCAAGTTTTAATCGTCGCAAAAGAATGAAAGCAGAAAGCAGGCAGATTCCCCAGAAGCTTGCCGCAAGGCTAAAGTTTGTTTACTGAGTTTAAACCAGTGATTGTGAGCATGTTACTGTTACGCAAATAACTGATATTAGCTCCCATATATTTACAAATTACTTAAAGCAAACTTTAAATAGGGGTTGCGGCCCACTCCGATTTTAGGAAACTTCTTCGATGGTTTCACTTGTGCTCGAAAGAGAGCATTTAGTCCTGGAAACATCAGCAGTCACCGATAGTATCGTTACCGCACCATTTGAGCAAATATGTTAACTCATGAAAGAAGAGGTTTGGTAGTCGTGTTTAGAGCTAGCTTTTTCCGTCGAAATTTGGCTTTCTGTTGGATGTCCAAGGCCTTTGTTGTGGGCCTGACTGTGGAAAACTAGAATCTATGTGTGAGAATTTAGGAGTTGTGTTCAGTTCAGATATAGATGGCAAGTAGTTATACGAGGAGATTCTAGATTGCAAAATGCTGGTATCAAGTCGTGCAACTTAAAATGATTGCATCCTGCGAAGACATCTTGACATTCACAGTTGAGCATGGTGATGAAAACGCCTTTCCAAATCTTCAAATTGCTTTGCAAATTATGCTGACGATGGCAGTATCTATGGCAGTATCTATTGTAAACTGTGAGCGATATTTCAGTAAACTGAAATTGATGTTTTCATACCATCCGAGCAGAGGCGTAACTGAGGGGAGACAGAGGGGTGGCGAATCTCTCCCCACCCTGGCAGGCTAAATGCAAACGTCGGGTCCCCGTTTAGCTTATATTTGATCGTTTTTAGTATTTCAGTAGGTTGTTGGTTTTTGCGTTTTTCGGAGTATTTTACGGTGATTTAAGGCTTTCGTCTAGCCATCCACTCTCGTTTTATTCTGAGTGTTGGCTACTGGGCCCCACGGTGGCCAGTGGGTCCCTTTCAGCTACGTTTCACCCCCTGGCTCAAACCTCTAGTTACGCCACTGCCCCCGAGCCTCATTGAGTCAGGAAAGAATGTGTGGTCTAGCTGTGATGTATACAAGAAAGAGACGAAACAGAGAAAACTGAATTTGATGAAATCATAGACGAATCTGTTCCGATACAGGCGCGGAAAGTGTTGTTTTAATGAGCCTGTTGTGTCATTTAAACAAGAAAAGTTGGATTTCATTGATGTTTTAATGGAATTGTCTTTGGAACACAATATGTGAATTGCATTAATAACTTATTGTACCATACACATTAAATATGTTTCATTTTTTAAAGAAGTTGGCGTTTGCCTTGCAATATTTTTTGTAAGATTTGCAATTTGGTCTGCCAACAATATGTATAAATTACGAAAGCGTTATTATTTGAATATCTTGATATTCTTTATACTGAGAGTAAATGAATGTAGAAGCATTTTATGATCTTTATGGATTATTTATTTGCTGAAATGTTTAAAGCAAGATTAAAACACGTTTCTTCTGTTTGAAAACATTTGCTTTTTTCATGGTTTTATCTTTCGCAAAAACTATGCATATATCTAATGTTTAAATAATTAAAGAAGGCACAAGTTTAAACTTTGCCATGGGCACCAGTTTGCATAGATACGCCACTGCTTTCATTAGTCTTAAATTGTAAAGACGATGATTTGTAAGTAGGTGGTTTTGACAAAAGATTAATCACAGTTTTTTAAATTTTGTCAGGTGATGAGTTTTTCATTTGGTAAGAGCCTGGACACAAACAAACTTTTTGAAAGAAGTGGAAAAAGGAAAGAAATGCGAAATGGAAAGTAAAACTGTATGTGATGTTTTTACGTTTGTGTCAAGGGGTCCATACCGTATACTGGGTGGTAGAAAAGATGTATCCGACTTTGATAAAGTAATTTTTTTTTACATAGGCCTGTCTGACCGAGATGTTTTGTGAAGTGTAAGTTGTTCTTCGTACGCCACCATTTTACGAGTATAGCTCAATAGTTTGTAATGTGCTCGATCCAAGCTCCTTGCGGCTAAATTACTTTGACTACTTGTAATGACCCTGTCCACTATCTCTTGGGGAATTCTCCGGATCTCTGTTTTCATGTTATTTTTGAGCGCATCAATAATTTGGGGATGGTTAGCACAGACCATGTCTTTTTGGCAACCCCACAGAAAATAATCGAAAGAGGATAGGTCTAGAATCTGCAGGCCCAGGTGGTCCGCACAACGGGAGATGAGCCTTGTCTCCAGGGAACTAACGGTGGAAGTATTCGAGTGAAACACAGGAGCGATGCGGTGTCGCTCCATCCTGCTGGTAAATCACAGTATCCATGTCCATTCCTCACTTCAGCCTGAGTGCCAGAATGAATTTTCTTCTCATTAGTTCAATGTATCGCTCTGTGTGCACAGGCTACCAGACGTCCATCAGCATCCTCAAACCAGAATGGCCCAATAATGCCATTACGACCCAACACCAAACAGTCATTTTCTTCACACTAAGTGGGCGATCCTGATGCTCATGAGGCTGAGTCTGAGCCCTAAAGCGCAAGCGCTTATTCTTTTTGTTCGCGTGAACAAATGTGTGGTGTGGAAAATTGATGGAAACTTTGCCTCGTTACTGACAAAAAATGAAGTCCAAAAAATCAGGATGTCTTCTATTCACTGTCTGATGTTTTGCCCACAGCAACCTTTAAATCCTGTACACTTCCCGTCTCTCTGAATTTGTCCAGCAGGCGCTTTATTGTGAGTCTGGTTGGTACGTTTTTGTCTGGAAAGGCCCTCCGAAATTTTCTTTGAGTTTGGACAAATGATTTCGTCGCGAAATGTGCCTTTGAAATCTCGATCCTCTCCTGCATGGAATATCTTGCTACCAGATCCACTGAAACTGGCAAACAAAACTAGAAATCTGACAAATGATTTATTTGGAAAAGAGAAGTCTGGGTAAATTGAATATGAAATGATATTGGTAATGAAATGGACACATCTTTTTAGACCACATGGTTTTTAGTTGTAAGTTTTCATGTGGTGCGATTGTTCGGGTTTCGCAATATTTATATTTGGGATTAAATTGATTGCAATACTAAAGTACAATGCGTTTTTACTAAAAGTATTGTTTCAAATTGCAAAATTTACGTAGAAAAATGTGTAAACAGAGAAACAAGCAGCAAAAGTTCGAAAGTTGTTTGGTGTTAGTAACCACATAACTTGCAAGAAAATGGTTACATGTTACTTACTTTTGTAAAAGTAATAGCACAAATTATGTGAAACCCATACTTTGTCAGTAGTTAATGCACAACAAACCACCCTTTTCAAACGTTAGTTACAAAATAGTAACATTCGATTCATTGTCAGAGTCATCTTAAAAATGCTAACAATGCAAAATAAAGTGATCAAATTCGCACAAGGCGAAAGAACTTACCAAAGCATAGGTGTAGGAGCAGGCAAAATTTTGGGGGTGCGGAGAATTTTTGCCCGAAAAAAATCCAAAAGAAGTGACCTCCAAAAAAGCTCATGCCATTTTCTTCAAATCAAAACATGTTGGGCGCCAGTTTTGCTCAGATTATCAGGGATTTTGTGAAGATTTTCAGAGATTTTGCCCTGATTTCCACGGATTTTAAGGAATTTTGCCCGGATTTTTACCACATCAAAATATTTGGTGGTGCGCTTGCACCCCCTGCACCCCCAACTCCTACACCAGTGTACCAAAGCATGTATTGGAGAAATGTTTTAGTTGTTAGGTGCACACTATTTTAGCAGGAAAAGCGATTTTTCAAAAGCAACTTCAATGAAATATGATTTTTGAAATAAATGAAATAAGTTTATTAATTTTCTGGAGTACTATGGCCATGTTACATATGTTCTTAATACCTACTAACCATTATTAAATTAGAAACAGACTAGGTGAAATCAAGTAAATGCAACACTTAAAAGCACTAGTGTTTCTGTATGCTTTCGAGGAATCAGTCGACTGCCAGCCATCAAGTAAATGCAAGTAATATATCAGCAATCTCTCTCGCTGAACGTCTATGGATTAAACGCATTCCATTTGTTTTGAAAGCATGTTAATAATTTTTCATACATTTCGGTTCATGGCAAACCCATGGCATGCTACGAAAATGTGTGAAAAGATGAATACTACAACAGTTGTCTAATAAAGACGGCTACTTGCTTGCTGTTCTATAGGTTTTCCGTTTAAATCTGTGATCGTAGGGCGGTTGTTTGCCGAAAAAGCATAACCTCCATAGTGCATCACGGAACCAGTATCGTAATTTGATCCTCGTGAGTCAATAGATCGGGTCGTCATCTTGTCAAAGTTGTATTCCAATCCTGTTAAAATGGAAGCTTGTAGTAACAAGTACTGACTGCACTTCCAACATAAACTGATAATGATAACCTGTTTGAGGTCCAGCCGCACATTTTACACCAATTTTATTACAAGTAACTTTTCCAAATTATTCAAACCTTGATTTGCTGCATAACATCCTCGCTTATTGTGACACAATTATCTGAAGCATCGGTAGTAGAAGCAAAGCAATCTATTTTATCGCTTGTTTTAACAAAAATTTTTGGCAGACGTTTTTTGACTAGGAATTTAGAAGATCTTTGGGTTTAACCGTGATTAGAAAAAAACGCGTTAATGTTCTGGTTTTCATCATCAACTCAAAAAACTGTGGTCTTTGACGCACAAGGAAGTACCGAGGTTAAATGGCGCCCGGGAAAGGAAACAAGTTTGGCGCACCCATGCTCGAACCTAAGGTCTTTCGGACGAAAATGCATTGTATTGAAGAAAGTACTTGCGACAATGTTGGGACTTTTCGGCGCCTCCCGCAGTGATTCGGCTCCCGGGGAATTCTGCCCCCTTGCCCACCTCGTTACGCTCCTGTTGACACTTTAAGGAAACAGTTCATTTAGCTTAGACCAGAATTGTAAACGGGGCTCATTTTGAAGCCCAAATCCAGCCCGAAACCCGGCCCGATCGAAAAAGCCCGGCCCTACTTACAACTCCGGGGAGGAACCTATCATGCACGGGTCACACGCAGCCCACATGCCCATCTAATATAGCCTACGTAAGCACTTTCGTTATTCAAAGTAAAACATGCTCGCGCCAACACGACGCCCTAAAATAAGCAGACAAAGACCAAGTTTGCTAGAAAACTATGGGGGGACAAAATTTGTGAGATATGCGTGTTATAGTGCATATAGATCTAATATTATTATTTGCGTTTCGATGACGTCACCCGTAGTACGACGATTTTGTGAAATTGACAAAGCTGGAGGCAAATTTTGGAAATGATATATTTTGGGAAACATGGCCCAAGTGCCCCCATGGTTATGGGGCCACAGTTCCCAAGGTGTCGAATCAATGCGGGGGGCGCAGAAAAGTCCCAACAATTTCATAAGTACTTTCTTCAGTACAGTACATTTTCTTCCCGAAAGACCTCAGGATCAACCATGGGGGCGCCAAACTTGCTTCTTGGCCCGGGCGTCATCTAACCTCGTTACGCCCGCTCGTATTAGCACTTGAAGAGTTATTTTTCAAAGTAGATAAAACCAACACAACGCGACGTTTATGTACACACTGATTCGGTTCATTCAAATTAACAAACACAATTATCAACAATCATGATAATTCAGTTCACACAGTAAATCTGTACACTGTGTCTGCATGTGTCTGTATTCCAATGGTAGTGTCCATTTTCTTATTTATCCCCTGGCTTTATGCTGGGGTTTTCAACAGTAATGTAACCACAAAATTTGTACAACTACATTATTTTTATCACTAAATATTGGAGGGGACAAAAGATATTGTGTCCCCCCTTGTCCTAAATTTGGTAGGACATGTCTCCCCTCCCCTTGAAACTCTGTGCCTGTAAGCAGATGCTCAGACAGCAATTCAAGAGAAGTCTCTCTCGCTTGCGACCTGCCCGTAATTTTTCACAATTCACGCGTCTCGTGATAGTAAATACAGTATGTTCGTCACCCCTTGATTTAGCTGTTAGATCAAATACTTGCAATAATTTATCCAAATTAAATCTACAGTAAGCAGGCGCGGATTTACCATTAGGCTGAAAAGGTTTGAGTCTAGGGCCCCCGATTTCGTGGGGCCCCAAAATTTAGGGAGTAAGGACAATTTCCAGCATTTCTGTAACCAATTATATTCAAAGGCGCAGCCAGGGGGGGTGCTGAAGGGGCTCAAGCACCCCCCTTAGCGATCAGAATATTGATGTTTATTTCTTAGTTTTTCACCAACA
>Ga0210059_1006501_pt1 | contig 18725 bp, 10 predicted proteins | sample Ectturendosymbi2_FD_188042 | JGI IMG/M metagenome (GOLD analysis project Ga0210059, IMG submission 188042) | Ecteinascidia turbinata endosymbiont from Florida, USA - Sample 2 (SPAdes) (version 2) | ecosystem: Host-associated > Tunicates > Ascidians > Unclassified | place: Key West, Florida... | reverse complement strand
TCATTGCCACCATTTGCTCATAAACTTTTCTTGCAAAAGCGCTAGTAAACCTCTCAATGCCCAATATTGCAATCGAGCAAGAACTCATCGCGGCCGCCATTACGATTGCGCTTGTTATACTGTATTTACACGCTTCTGATGTACACCAACACAGCACGTTTAACCGAAGCCGAACAGCAACTTTGCTCTGAGGCATTGACATCCGAAGTTGGTCTTCTACAAAAATTACGCGTATGTAAGAAGTGGATCCCGTTGTCGTCTATTTTTGAGCAATTAATTCGCGTCTGTAAGTGATAACCGTATACGCTAGGGTGTTTCAACGCGTTTGCAAAATGTTTGGATTTTTGATAATCCGTAAGATCTTTTGGGTATGTTCAACCTATTGCGTAAAACGTTTGTAGCTACTTTAAACTTACTTCATTTAAATTGTTTGATGAGACTTTGCTAAATTTAACTGACCTCATTGAAATAGAAGATGGAATTAAACTGTAAACACAATAGTAAACCCAGTATTACAAATCTTACTGACCATGCTCAGCTGCAACTAAAGATAGTTTAGCACTGCACGTAATTAAGTTTATACAAATTACGGGCTTCTAGCAAATACAATAACTTATCTGCGGAATTTGAAACCCTAATGGAACAAAATTCAAATTTAGTTTCATTTTAGTCACATGCACTTTGCCAACAAGACAGATTGCAAGCTCAAGGATGAATAGTAGGGGAGGATAACGAGGCAGTCGCCTCTGGCGCCTCTTTTTCAGTGATACCGTGCCCCCCTTTGTGAGCTTTGCACCATTGTTTAGTTAAAAAGATTATGTACCACTCCACATTTAAAGAAGCTTTGAAGCAAGTCTTATGTTTTTCAAAATAAAGCAAAAATTATGGGAAAACGTGCCATAGGAGGCAGCTTTCAATTGTGAAGCTGGAAAACTTTACAAAATTTTGTTCCTTTCGAATGTAACTTATGCTCTTGAATTAGTTCATAAATTGAAATGTGAAACAAATTTAACTCTTTTATCCACGTAATGCCACATCGACCTTTCGCAATGGCGATGTTTTGGGGCCCTTTTCTGAGAGCTTGCCCTAAATTTTAACATGCACCACTGTGCAGGTTATCTCAGTATCCGTAAGTAATGACAGTGTCAATTCCCTCAGCCCTTGCAAAATGGAAAGAATCTTGCTACTTACGTTAGATTTTGCTGCTGACTCTTCTCGTAGCAGTTAAATGATTTCAAATTATTTACTGTAGGATTGGGTGGCAATTAACATCAATTGAAAGTTGAAACACTGAGCTAATGAACAGCAGGTCGGAGTCTAATATCTTGAAAATATTGATTTTTTACTCGCTGACAAGGCAAAGGGAAATCATTGATGATAACGTTAAGGCTAGAAACATCACATCCATATATAATAAATAAACAATTTTTGCAAAGATTGTAATTTGAAATTTCCTAGCTTCAGACTCTCAGAATTTGCAAAATGTGTTGGGGTGACACTTTCTCGGTCGTTGGATAATTTTCGCAAAAAAATCAAAACAAATCCCTTAGTTGCAATGGCGTGATGAACATGGGCGGAAGCACCAACTTGATTTGTATGATTAGAGTGCTTTAGCTTCTCGTCATACAGGAAAAAATGTATTTGAAAGATCTAAAAGTGTCTGCCTTACTTTTTTTCATTTTTGCAATCCTACCGATAGTTAAACAAGTCTGAATGGTTTTCGAAACCTGTCTGTCCAACCAACTTGCAAAATCTGCTCAAGGTCCGGTCCGGAATATTTGTTGCTCAGCATACAACTGACTCAGGACGTCGGACACAAATTTTGTCTGAATTAGTTTTTGTCCAATTGTCACCTAACGTCCAAATTTTCGCATGCTTCTTGAGATTCTCGTAGGCTAATTTTACTATCTTATATCTTAACAAACAAAAACAAATACTTTTGTTTACTTTTTGAATAGTGTTGGAGGCTTTTTTGTGGAGGTGGTCAACATCTGAATTAAACTATTAAAACTTATAATTCGTTACCATATCGAATTCAAACAATTTTAGAAATTACTAATCAATAAAATAAAATCGCAACGGTTTGTGATGCTCTCTAAAGCAGTAATCTTACCGTTAAATTCCCAAAGGAAAGTTTTTTGCTGAACATCTTAATTTCAAAATAACAAGTACTGAAATAATTTCTATATAAAATTTGAAAAGTAGCAATGACTCATTAGCATCAGTAAAACATGATTTTGTTTTTTGCGTAAATTTGCAATCAAATTCTGAAAATTTCAACTATGTTCAAATCTGTAAAGATCCCTAAAATGTTTCCCGCAAAAGTTCGTTACTTTAAATTAGTAGGGACACTGGCATAAATGGCGAGAAACCTCGCTACATTTTACCACCAAAGGCTAAAAAAAGATACACCACTTTTTTAATGCCTTTTATGCTAGACGTTTTCACAAACGTAGCAAATTTCAAGACAATAGGACAATTTTGTATTGTTTTCAATTGCTTCTCTGGCCATGCGCTATCTCTACGTGAGTAACAAATTTGCATTCATTTTGTGCTTCGTAAAACAAATCAAGATCATTGCAACCTTACTGTACATTCATTCCATATGAACACAGTCAGTCAATAGCTGATCAAAATTTTCACTAACCATTCAGCCAACAAATCACTTGACAACATTTTATAAATTGGAAACCTGCAAAACCTTAATGTGATTTTTGCATGTGTTGTTTGCAGTTCTGTTCGTAGATACGCGTTTTACAAACGCACAGAAAAAATTCAGGTGAGATTAGCACTGAATAAAAGGATTCACTTCAAAAAAGGTTCACATTCAAGTAACTTGCTTCAAATATCTAAGAACATACCTTTTGGATAGTCCCATTAAACTTTTTCAAATTTTAAATCTGGTTCTCAGCACTGCAACAACTTTTGAGGTTTTCTGGTTTACACCTTTTTAAAAAAAAAAGAGCAATCACATTATTGCGCGAAGCTTGAACTGTAAGGATACTTGCAGAGAACGAAACTAAGATGCTTTTCAAAAAAGCGCTTTGTTTCTTTTAAGTATCAGAGCAGGGTTTTTAAGGTGTTTTAGGGACCCGATTCGGGTCTCTAAATGTGAAAATCGGGTCCCTCGAATCAGAGAAAATCATCATCGGCTCCCCAGAATCAGAGAAAATCGGGACCCTAGAATCAAAGAAATCGGGTCCCTACAGCTCCATACCGGGTACCTAACATTTTTCTTAACGGAAAACCTGTATTAGAGCAAAAAGTTACAGCAACTGAGACCGAGCAAACTGCTCCAGAGGGTTCTGCTCAAAACACTAGGATGGTTTAGATTAGCTACGTCCAACCAATATGACTTTCTGAGCCACAAATTATGTCACAATCTTAACCAGGGCCGCACATTAAATGACGAATTGATGAGGGCCACACGTTGAATGGCTTACTTTGATCTTAGCAAACTAAATTCAGCTTAAGTTAATGTAATGAAAGCTTTCGAATCATAGCTGCAATGGTAAGTAGTAACAGACGTGATAAACTGGCACTGAAGACCACCTGCATCAAAAACGTCAAATTCATGATAATCCAATCTACAGCGAAAATCTAAACTGGGCCGCACAAAACCTTCGACTGGGCCACACGGGGCCCCCTGGCCGCGGGTTGGACATGGCTGGTTTAGATGCACAAGCTAGAAAACAATAAGGTAGTAAGATGTCGGTGAATTTGACCCAAGTTGCAACAGAAGGACTACTGCAACTCTGTCTGTTGTTTGCAGTCATTAATCCTAAATACAACACTATCATAGAAAAATGACAAGGACAAATCCTCGCCAGTAGCCTAATGATCATCTTTAGGAAAACTGGACTACTTCTAATGACAGCATTAGTCCTTCATCAATCTGTTCAATTTTGTCCACTAAATTAGTGCGGTCTTTAAGAAAATAATTTACTCATCATTATTTATTTACAAATAAAATATACGTTCGTATCCTAAGCGACATATGCACTGCACTAATTTACAATAAAGGACAAATTCGCATTGCAGCAAACTGCAATTTTGACTGGGGTGAATACCGGTTCATAAGAAATGAATTTGCAAGGAGTATTTCGACAAACATTCGGCAAGAATTTTGATCAGCGTGATGTAATGAAAAATTTCGCTTTGTTAGCTTCGGCGTTTCGTTGGAGCCGATGCTGTTTCGAGTCTTGTTTTTCGTTGGAGTCCCTTAGATACTGACTTTCAAGCCCGAAACGCAGGAATACTTTAACATTTAATTTCGTTCTCATCGCAATGTTGTTAAAGCAGCATGTCAAACGGCTATATATCAAGAAATAACCAATTGGGGCGGCATTAGCTCAGAGGTAGGCCTATAGTGTCCGCCTCGCAACTCGGAGTTTGGGTGTTCGATGAACGACCACTGAGTGAACATCCCCGTAGCGCTCCTTGGGCAAGAGCGTTCACACCAACCGCCCCGGCAAGAAGCAAATTTCAGGCTTCGGCCTGCCGCCAATTGTCGTCACCAAAATCAAATTATAAAAAAAACAAAAAAAGAAAATACCCAATAAGGCAGCAACACACGATCATCCACAGCACATATCATGCAGCAATCACGAAGCCACATGTGGTGCATCTCGTGACATGAAAATTTAAAGCGTGGTCGTTCACGCAGGGTTTATTGATGTCACAGGAAATTTTTCAAAGATCGTTTCCACAACCGACTACTTTTGCAGCGTGAGCGTAGTGTAAACGTTCAATGCAGGTTCAGGATTTTGGTCATATTACGACAACGTGCCGATGTACTACAATTAGTTCGATATAACAAAACATTTTGCAAGATCAGCACAACACAATTCGATGTGTTATTTCGAATGAACAAAATTGTGTATACATTTTGTTGCAAAATGTGGGGGGGCAGCTTGGTGTGAAACCAATATATTCATCCGGTCGATGCAGAAGTGAAGTTTTGTAAATACAGATTCTCAATCTTGTTTTTCAGAGGTGTTTTGAAAGCAACACTAATCATGCTTTGCTTTACCCTTTTAACATCAAATTTTACTAGATGAAATTGATGTCAAAAGTTCCATTCTAAGAGTTATATTTACATAAGGACACGAAAATATATTTGAGATTAAACAGAAATTAAACTGCACAACGGTGAATTGGCAAAAAAGTACCAAGTTTAACCTGCATCAACACGATAAGAATCATGTCCAGTTAAACTAGGTGATACGTACCTGTAAAGCAAATGTTTTGTACTTGGATGAAAACATTGATGCATTGTGGGTTTGCTTAAACTCACCAAATCAAATGACTTGCGAACCCATGCATTCAGCACAGGCATAAAGTGAAAGAGTCACGGAATAAATATCTATTGGATTGGTTGGTCACCATTGTCGTGGCATTACAAGAAATGAGGCTAAATGTATAGCCCAGCGTGGTCCAACTGATTTTGACCTACGGGCCATTTTACAAAAACATGACAACTTGTGGGTCACGTCACGTCGACAAATGTATAAAACAACGGGGTTCACAAGATTTAAAACTAAAAAAGAAGATAAGTGAGTGCGTCATTGAAATTATTACACAATAGCAATTCATTACAAATCCCTATCAGTGTGATGCCAGTGATCGAGGCTTCTCTGACACTATCGTTCCTTTATCAATACCAATGTTAGTTGTAGCAATTCGGAGACTATCGTCCAGTGTTCCGCTTGCCATTCGATTTCTCTTTTCACATTTCCTTGCTTAATCGCAGAAAATGTATTCTCACACGTATGTACTGTATTTCCAACCATATTTTTATTGCGAAATCTTTCAGTTTGTGAAATCTATCTTTACTGACTAATTTCCAGATGCTCTCTACAGTCTAGCCCAGGGGTTTGTAACCTTTTTCATGCAGCGACCATGTTGCAAACCAATTTAACCTAACGACCCTCTTTCGAAAATATCCAGCCAGGCATATGTAATGCAGTAGTGTTTGCACAATAGAAAATCACAATGACTAACAAATAACGTACGATATCACTATGTTGAACAAAGACTCATTTATTAAATTCATGCACGTGGCAGCATCAGTGAGAGAGACCCGAGCCGTATACAAATCACTCCATAGCACAACTCATCATAGCACAACATTCATTGCACTCATCATAGCACAACACTCATTGAACAGTGCAACAACTCGCAAGTTAGCTATCGTAATCAGATGTCTAATTTACAAATACAGCACATTCTTCTAATTTACAAACACAGCACAACAAAGTTATTCGTGCATTGCCAAACGCAACAGTACTCTGTACTGTAATGATCATAATCACACTTAAAACAATTTTGACTGAAAAAGTAGGCTGTGGGCTATCATGTTTGTCACGTGATCCTACTATTTTGGCTACCACGAAAAGTGGTTTCATATACGGAATATAAAATCAAGAAACAATTATGGATATTTTTATCAGAAGCTTTCGCGACCCCAGAAAAATGGCAAACGGCTCTCACGGGGTTGAGACCCCAGGTTGAAAACCGCTGGTTTAGCCTAACGCCGTTAACATAGTGCATTTTTATTAAAAGATGTTATGCTTACTCTAATTAAAATTAACTGTTGCAACACATACGCAAAACATTACCAACAAAGCTCACAGGCCTTAAAAATTCGGTCCGTGGGCTACATGGGGCCCACGGGCTTGTAGTTGAACCCAGGGTCCCGACAAGGGGAGCTGGGGGGAATGCCCCGGGGCGGCGGCATTTTGGTGAAAAGAAGGAATAGCAAATGGTCTTTCATGGTCTTTACCACCACCTGGTAGCGGGGGGCGGCACTTTTCGACTCGCCCTGGGCGGCACGTCCCCATGTCGGGGCCCTGATTGGACCACACTGGTATAGCCTATTTTTTATTTCTACGCAAGTCCCTACGTTTTGAGTTATAGGCCAATATGTAGCTCGGTCAATATTTCTCCAACGTTTTGATTTAAATCCTGTTCACTAATTGTTGAAGACAGTCTTTTGCAAAACTACCAATCTTAAACTAAAATTAAGTCTCCACACTAGTTCTGCTTTTTGTTTTCGGCAAATACTTCGCAGAGATTTGCCTGCAAATGCAACTTTTTAATATTATAAATTTACATCTTTAAATTTACGTGACAACCAACGTTACAGCAAAAAGCCAGTTACATTTCTGCACGAAACAAATCACGGCTGTACAATACTGTGATTTCACACGTGCAGCTGTTAACTCTTACTGGTTAAAGACAATAACCTTTCTTACCGTATACAACCAGTGATTAATATAAAAATCACAGGGTGAAATGTCGGACAGAAGCAGTTAACAACCTTTCGGGGCTTCTGGAAACTTGCGAAATGCTAAAAATAATTTTATCGAAGCGGAAACTTATAAAAAATATCAGAATAAGTGATATTACATCAAACTCTGTTTCAACATTAGCTTGGCTTCGCTATGCGTCTAACATGAAACGTGACAACAAAACAAGTTCTAGCTTTGCAGCCAGCTGCTTGAGGAAATCTCCAACCTGGTCTTCCATCCCTTTGCAACGATTCAGGCTTGCACTTATCATTTAGCAATAATAGCAAGGCCACCGCAGTGACCATCTAACTTTGTTTCATTGTCAACTTTCGCATAGGACTGAAGATGTGTCCAGCACAAAACTAGTTTCCTTGTGCAAATAAATTATTGCGACTGATTCGCTTGATGTATGGAAACGTGACAAATGTCACTTTTATTTTTGCAACCTCTCCAAATACAAAACCTAAAGATAAAAATGTGGTGAGGACATAGGATATAATTTCCTCCCGTCTGAAAAAGTGAAAAGCTCTTCACACAAAACGTGACAAACATCACTTTTGTTTTTGAAAGCTCTCCAAATACAAAACCTAAAGAGAAAAAAGTGGGGGGACATGGCATATTATGCCCCCCCCTTCTGAAAAAGTGGGGGGACACGTCCCCCGTGTCCCCCACCAAATTGCGCTCATGCTAAAAACAATTTACTACTAGTGTTGATAAGCTAAACATTTACTGTAATTAGTTGTCAATAGATCCAATCCTTCTTTCCTTGAAAAGAGATGTCCAATTCGACACTGTATTCCACATTGGTAGAGTTTGCAGTTTCCAGTATCCTGGTGTACTCCGAAAATCGAATTGATCACAGCTTTGTAAAGTTTCTGCTTCTTCGTTGTTTGTGAGAGTTGTTACTGTCCACTGTTAGGCTGCACTAGATCTTGGGGTAGGTGTTGAGAAGCCAACCATTGTCTCATCGTCCAGAACAGTCAATCCATGGGGATGTCGATGGATTGGACATTGGAGGACAACATGGTCGACGGTTTGTTCTTCTGCGCCACACTCACAGGCCGCAGAGGAGGCCATATCCCATTTGTACAAGCAGGAGCGGAAACGTCCGACACCGGTGCGGAGGTGGTTAAGCAGGATCCAGGCTGTTCTTGGGAGGGCCATTTCAGGAGGATGGGTGCCGGTATCGGGGATGAAAATACGGAGTCTCGTAGTTTTCTCCAACCACACCGCATTCCATTAGTGATCTGCCCAGAGCGCCGTACGTATGTTGTTGTCGTCAAATGAACTGATGAGTTGTGCGGCGGGTACAAACGGGTGTCTCGATTTGAGACGCCATGCATTCAGACTCGGTGGACAGGTGAGCGCTGAGTGGAGCAGGTGTCCAGGATCCATGACACGGCGTGCCAGAGACAGTATGCCTCCTTCGCGACGAAACTCAGCAGGTTGGATGCCTGCCAGAATAGGAAAGTTGTCCGCTGGTGTAGGACGCATGCATGCAGTCACAATTCGCAAGACGTCGTTGATGGCGAGGTCAATGAGGCGGATGTGAACACTGCGGCACCAGACAGGCGCGCAGAGCAGTTTTCCTACTTGTAAAAGGTGTATCGGATAAAATTAAGATTGAAATTTCCGTACGATTTCCAGAAATTCGGTCGTCTTGCTATAAATGATTTTCGTACTGATACCATTCACCAGGGTTGCAGAGTCGGAGGGAAAATGTTCGACTCCGACTCCAGTTCCGACCTTTCCAAATTTCCAACACCGACTCCGGCTCCGACTCTTTGATATAACATGAATGAAATTTGGCTGTCAATAATTTTGTAGCAACTAGCAATCAATGAAAATCGTGGTACACAGCAAGAATTATCTGTTTCAATAAAAGTTTGAAAAGAAATTGTACCATTTCAATAGGCACGAGTTAGGATTCCTAACTTAGGAGTGCGCTATAAAAATGATTTAATTGGACTTCCAGCGTAGAATAAAAAATCCGACTCCAATACCGTCTCCGACCCCTAGTGTTCTTAGGAATCTGTCTCCAACTTCACCCAAAACCTGCGACACCGACACTGCAGCCCTGCCATCCACTGATGATGATTTATAAAGCTCGAGAAAATAACAGTGATGTGAATGTTTTAAATGCTTGTTGGTTTGCAAAGAAAAAAAACAAAAATATTATTCATCTTTACAATGATTCTTACTAAAGGTGTTTGCATCGCTTGTGATGGCAATTTCATTTTTTCCTTTTGAGTGTACAAAATTTTTCAAGGGCAGACACAGTCATTTCTTGGCATATGTAGGTGCTGTACCAAAAATGATTTTTAAATGTGCTTGCAAGCGTTTTCGAGGTACATCTCGGTGTTTACCATGAAGCTTTGTAGAAAAGCTGATATGGCCAGCCCGCCCCGGAACTTGTGCTTGATCTACTCTAGGCGCTAAACTATGAAGTTAACCGCTTGTGTGATGCATTTCCAACTTCGAGATGTTTGACGCATTTGCAAACTTGGAGAAAAGACGAATTAGTCTGTTTTGCCAATTGTCAAATCAGAGATTAAGCAAATCAGAGATTTAGGAATACAGTAACAGGTAGATCTACGTATTTACCAGTCATAAGCTCAATGCTGTACCACTTATAAAGATCAAAGACATACACCCTTGTGCAAATTAATTGAAACAAGCAACAGATATAAGATAAACACTGAATCGTTTTCATTTTACCTGGAAGTTGGTTAGAAAACTTCACATGCAGGCAGAGTAGTAACGAATATGACCTCCTCCGTATTTACACAGCATTTCAAAACGTTTTGGCGTAGAGTAATGGTTTTGAACAGTCACTGATAATAATCGGATCCCTGAGTCATACTTGACATTGTGCTTAGATGACCGTTTTTATAGTCGTACAGTCTACAGCACGAAGTAAATGTTTGTATATGGAGCACAAATTCGCGGTTGGGTTTACGTACAGATAATTCCAGGGCCAATCAAATGTTCTTTTTTGTCATGAATATTTTCACCGTTTTCTATGTGTGACAGGGCGCAAGATCCTGCTGAAAAATCGCGCAGCCATCAGAATACCTCTTTTTTAGCTCTGGAACAACTCTTCTTCGAAGACCTTCAATTTGTTGTGGCGAGCGTTTCGATGGGCTAAAGGCTTCCGACACCATAGTAACTAAACTATCCCCAAAACATCTTCTTCTGCAGGTGCTTAACAAACTGATTTATTAGGGAATCATGAATCATCTCTTCGGATGATGTTTGAACGTGCTGACTGCTGTGACCGTGTACAAGGGAATAATGGTTTTCATTGTTGAAAACGACTTTTGTGCAATGTTCTTGGCAATCATATTTCTTCCCACTTTAAGCGTTTTCCTTTCCATGCTTTTAAAGCTGTTTTTTCGCTGGTCTTACGGTTTTTTCAACCAATTGCGATAAGATGTCTGCAAGCTCTAGAGGAATTTATTTGGATATCTTTCTCCGTCAAATCCATATTCAATGCGTCGCTCGTTTTGCGGGGATCTTTTTGTTTCGTAGGAGTAAGTTAGCATCGTCTCTTGGAGTGGTTTCTTGTTATGACCACACTTCCCTTGGTGTGTTTGATAGAAACCGATCCAATATCCTGTTTCAACTTGATGACACGGCTAACAGTTGCAAGACTTACACAAACCTATGCAGCAATCTCTCAACACGTCTTAGTTGTACGTTGGTGCAAAGTTACGATCTTCGTACGTTTCCTGGACGTCACGTCCATCTCGCACGGCAGTTGACTTACAAATATTTTACAGTTGATCCAAGAGAAGTTTTCTCAAACCTGATGCAATAGCGGCTGACACAAAACAATAGTGGCGTACAGTGGCGTAGCCAGCCCATAAATTTTTTGAGGGGGGAAAATGTTTGATTTTAGGCGAACAACACTATTTTGTTTGGAAAAACGCCTCTCAAAGCACAAAATGGCTATATTTTCTAAACATTTGGGGGAGGCATGGCCCCTTTGGCCCCCCTCCTGGCTACGCCTATGGTGGCGTATGGTGGTCAGTATTACTGGATGTGCGGTGTTTGTGACTTCACAATATGGCAGCATATTCACTCTTCCAAACAAACATTTTGGCGAAGTTTTTGACACAATATGCGTACCATGCTACACGCACTCTACCTATTCTATGTGTCATTGTATCGACTATAAGCTATCAGCCCTCCAAGCTAGGATGCCAGAGCAAAATACACTCAACGCTACGGCGGAGTAGTTCATAATTGAAAAAATATCAGGCTGCGAGTTGAAACAGAGGAATAAAACACACGCAGCGCTATATCAGCGCAGTTCACAACTGCAAAAACATCAGGATGCGCGAATGTCTCGTCGAATTGGAGCAGTCGAGCCCAGAATGCATGCGGCTATAGTGACACACACCCAGGTTGCCATATCGAAACTTATTGCTAAACTACACAAGAATGTAGAATGCGCATAAAATATGCAAGAAAACCTTCGTTTTTGTTGTTATGCGACTGTTAAATATACAGCTTGGGAAGACAGAACAGATACGGGATTGTTTCAGTCGTTACGCTCAATCCCAGTGAACCGATGGAGCTCGAATATGTACTCGTGTATAGTTCTGATGCGTATGCTACAAGCACGGATGTGCGGTTTTATCAAGGCACATCCGGGGTTGCCACATCAAAAAACGAAACATGAAACTAGTGCATATGAATAAAAAGTCAGTTAAATCAAGCAAGTTGAAATGGGACACTTTTGAAGTTTGGTTCAAAATTGATAAGACGTCCGCAATGTATCTTTCGAGCCTTTTTGTGATTTTCCCTTCATTGCAGGATCTGGAAAAAGTCACGTCACGATCAGTTGGATTGGGTGTGCTGCGCCGCACACCTAACACACCCGGCGTATACACCCTTGCTAAAATTACATCAAGCAGCTGTTAACTGCAGGTGCAAATGCTGTAATTCTGGTGCAATAGCGACTGACACAATGTGATAAGACTGCTTAGTTATTTACAGGAAACACCATAATGCCAACACACGCTTGGTAATGGCCTGCGAGTACAACGAGATAAAGATTTTTATTGAAAAAAACTCTTTGTTTCAATTAATTTGCACATGGTCAAGTCATGCAACTTTGTCAATGCCGACACATCGGTGTGTCGAATGTAGGTTAATTACCAGAAAAACATAAAACTTTACGCGAATATTATCGACCGTTTCCTTTCATTCTCGCAGAAGTGACGATCGTGGCTTTAATTGAAAAAGCTGTGGAGCGAAAACGAAACATGTTGGCATTAATGTTGCCGTATAAAAAATGTCAGTTGTGACCATAATTTTGCGGAAGCAATTGAAAAAATGTACCTTCTTTTAGGAGGGTAAAAGGGTGCTCAACCTAAAATATTGTAGTTGCTTTTACCCTTTTTGGGTCTTTGAATGGTAAATTGCACCCAATCAAAACACACGAAACATCTCAAAATTGCAGAACGAGTTTCCCTTGGTGTCTCACAACGTCCCACCCAGAACCCTCGCCACAAAGTCGTCAACAGAGGGGGCTATACGTTCGTGCGGAGAGGATTTATGTTCATGCAGGGGGGTTGACATTCAAATTTGACAAAATTTCCACCAATTTATAGTGTTTCATATTTTAACTTGGCTGGGCTTGGAGCTTTGTTTGGGGGGACTAAGCCCACGAAATCCTCCCTGTGGCGACGGGACAGGTCCCACCACGTTTCCACTCCTGTTTGCACAAATGGGGTATGGCCTCCTATACGGACTGTGTGGCGCAGAAGAGTAAACCGTCGACGATGTTCTCCTCTAATTTCCAACCCATCGACCTCCTCATGACTTGCACGGTGTGACGGCTCTGGACGATGAGACAATCGAATGGCTGCTCAACACCTGCCCCGAGATCTAGCGCGACCAAGCAGTGGACAGCAACAATTCGCTCTAACGACGAAGAATCAGCATTATCTACATGTTACAAACAATATGTAGAAAATACAGCGATTTAAACGAAATCACAGTAGATGTGCTCAAAACAACTGAGTTCATCCGCAGAAAGAATGATTTCTTTGAAATCAGTAATAGTAGTCTTTTTAATTTGAAAAAACGTTTGCATTTTCCAAGTTTTCCTCTGCTCCAAAGAAAATCCGAATGTCTATGAAGGTTTGCATCCCAAACATTCTATGCACTAAGAAACGGATAGAAATGATTTGGATGAATCATCTATGATAACCCCTGTTTCCAAAGCTTCTGCAAAGTACTTGACGCTTGTTTGTCATTCTCATCAGCAGAAAAATACTTTCCACTTTGAACAATACATTTCGCTGATGGATTCCATGTCTTTGGTTCCAGTGACTTCGCTGCAAATTGCTTCCACACGTCCTGAGTCAACGGAGATTCCCGAGTTTCACGGTCTCTTTCTGGTCTGCGTTTTGTTTTTCTCGATAAACTGAAACGATCGCAGGGCAAGAGATGAAACCATGGCAACGAGGGTAACGATATTTGTGGGGACACGAAACGTGCAAGTTACGTTGGGAAAAAATGGGGATGATGAGAAATTGTCTAAAACTAAAGTTCTGACTAAAACTAAAGTTCTAATAATTGTTGTTTTTCTATATCGTGAAAATTTTGCTTTTTGTTTTGCGTTTACGAAAAATTACTGCAATATAATAAATTTACGGACGAATTGATTGGAAAAGGTTGTCGGCGTCAGAATTTTACTGAATATCATTGTGATGGACTAGTAAAGTTCTCTTCACATTCACACCACCATTATTTGCAACATTGAAAAAACAACTGAATCATGCGAAAGCACAATTGTAGTCATTCTATGTTTTCAACCTTGCAGTCTTCTTCAGACAAAGAGTCCAGTACTACATAAAATATCAAGCTAAAACTTCATAATGCAAACGTCGATTCTAAAAACAATTACTTGTCATTGGCGTACAATTACCTTCAAACGCAAACTTAAACTTCCAATGAATTTTTCAAGAAATGTGTATTTATCTAAATTTGACATGAAAAACCTAACGATTAATAAATCATAACAGCTCTGCATTATTGTCCTACATTTTATTGCGCATTCGCTTCATTATAGTACTTGACGTTCCCAAGGTGAGTTTGTTTCCTTTTTATTAACAGAGGTACCTGAGGAAAAAAGCTCGTTTCACCCTTTAAGTCCCGCAAATACCACTTGTCATGCAGAGTTTGCAATCCTACCACTCGCCAGGCGGTTGAGCTAGAGAGCTGTTCAAACCCTCTACGGATTCAGCAAGTCTTGTAGTCGAAATCGAAAAAAACATTTTTCGTTTGAGGTGGGGGTTTTCGGGGGGGAACGCCACAAGTCGGGGTGTTTTTGGCTACATTTACCTGGCCCTGGGCCCCAACCCATTGGGCCATTATTATGGCTCAAGATTTTTGCGGATACTAGGCCAAAATCCGCGTCTTTAGAGCCCTTGAATGACTTTCTAGCATATCTGTAGCCGAAATTATGGACAAAACACCCAAAATTGGTTAAAATTTCAGCACCCACAAACCCCAATTTGGGTTGGAACACAACCCTTTTCTAAATGGCCATCACTCGCCAGCGGATCGAGCTAGAGAACTGTTCAAATCCGGTCTGAAAGGGGACAGACTTCCAGTTTAGGCTGAAAAAAAAACTTTTCGCCGTGCGATTTCGGCCTTTCTGGCTATGTTTACAAAACCACAGGTTTTTTTGACATGTTTTGACAGGTTTCTCTAAACAATCTGTGACGTCACGGGCCGTGGGAGTGCGTAAATCGAACAGAATCAGCGGCGCGAAACCGCGCGAGATTTAAATGCATTCTAGGCTATAGTACAAGGTTTCAGAGGGTTTGATGGACTTTTTAGCATTTCTGGTTGATGAGTTATTGAAAAAATGGTAGAATATTAATACGGGTAATCCCCTGAAGGCCCTTGGGAATTCCTGATATATTTGGAATATTTTTGGCATAACTTTTGAACCAGAAACTCTAGAAACTTGATCAAGGACTCCGAAAACGCGTATTTTAGCCAAGAATCCAAAAATACTGCGAGCCACAATATTGACGCGTGGGATCGGATGATGACGTCATATAATTAACCAAAAAACAGGCCTCCATCATGAGCCCATTGGCCCAAAACCCCCCATTCAAATTTAAAAAATGTTTTTTTTTATTTTAAACTACACGAAGCCACTAGTCATTACAGGGTTTGAACAGCTCTCTAGCTCTATCTGCTGCCGAATTATGGCCGGACAAAGTTTGGCCTGAAAGAGCAAATTATGCTTTTTTTGAAAAGTTAGGAATTAGGCCCAAAACTGGGTTATTGGCCCATAATTTTGGCCACAGATGTGCTAACAAGTCAATTAAGGGCTCTATAGATGCGGAGTTTCACCTAGTTTTCAACAAAACTACGAGCCAAAAGAATGGGTCAATGGGTTGTGCCCCAGGGCCGGCCAAAGATGGCCAAAATTTCCAAAACATGTCCTCTTTGTGACGTCACCTCCAGAAAACGCCCCACCGAAACCGAAAATTGTTTTTTTCGATTTTGACTACAAGACTTGCTGAATCCGTAGAGGGTTTGAACAGCTCTCTAGCTCAATTGCCTGGCGAGTTATAGGATTGCAAAGTTATACAAGAAAAGTGGCGCGCGTGGGACTTAAAGGGTTTAATTCACAAGGTGAGTTTGTTTCCTTTTTATTAACAGAGATACCTGAGGAAAAAAGCTCGTTTCAAGGAAATGACCTCTGTTTGAAGCGGCTTTAGTTGTTTGCAGCAGGCTTTGGCTGTTTGCAGCAGGCTTTAGTTAGACGAATCCATTTGCAAGTGACGCGAGACAGGTATGCTACTGTAGCTACAAATAATTTGAGTTAGAGCGTTTTTTCTCTTCAAATTTCAAACCAATTTCAAATTTGAAAAACCTTTTGTTTCCATTGTTTAGTTTTTTTTAATTTAATTTACTATACTTGGCGCTCCGACCCCTCCTCCAAAAGATTTGACCGTCGCACGGCGAAGTGTTTCCTTAAAAAGAAATTTTAAGAAGCTTGTTCACAATTGTACAAGCTGATTGTTGTTGCAAAAGACCTCGCGTCTACGCTGTCGTAGCGCATGCTTGTGAAGCACGAAAATGTTGCCCAGTGTTTCCCAGTTTTTTCATTTTCCCCCTTACAAACACTCAATTCCTCCCTGAGAAGAATCACAAAAAACATAATTGCAAATATTTCACCCTACCTAATGGGAAAACAATAGACGATTACGAACCAAACAGACTCTTTCATAACGTCAGTCACTGCAGCGAAAGCAGCTTTGTCCTTGCGTACTGTAGACATTCCCACCTAAACCAACTTCGTTGTGCAGTTTTTTATGTGTATACAGTGCCGTGGCAAGGCAGCCCCGTACCCCGGTCGGGGGGGCGACCATTCGTAGGGGCCCCACAATATATATTGTATTAGTAAGTTAGAGCTGTCTCTCTACCCTTGACTTTTACTCTTCTGGTTTTTACCCTCAATGCAGAGCCGGTAGATTAAGCATGTAATATCATGATTCGTTAATTTCGAAAAAGAATTGCGGACGTTCGGGCACTATAGCAGTTTTTGTAAAGTTGTGGTTACGTCAGAACAAGGCCAATTTTTAATAAAGTCTTGACCTTCCCTACTTAACTCCGCCGGCATTACCCTTGTGCATTAAAATTCTCGGGGAAGTTTACGTCATAATGAATGTGCTGTGGAGTGATATTCAATCGCTTTGTAGTTGCGTACAGATAGAGAGACTAGGTTTCTAGTTCAACGTTAAAAACGTTTTTGTGAAAGCTGCTTAAGACAGGTTATGTAAAGTTGAAACGAAGGAAGGCGATTGTGTCAGTTTATTACATATATGTCTGTGCACATTGTGTTAAGACAGTCTAACGTAAAGTTTCGACCACAAAAAATGGGGATAATCTCGATAAGTTTAACGCTCGCTTGCTCGATCTTAAAAAGCTTCTTCAGATTTATTCTCACTTGCTATATGTTATGATAAAGATGGATGGTGTCAGATTCCAATAAATTCGTTCTTATTAGAAGTAAACGCAGATGGAGTGTTGGGAAGTAGTTTGTTCTACGCACAGCTTCCACCTACCAGCTTTTGGTGAAAGCACCAAGTTGATTACATTGAGACTGGCTATTAAAATGACGAGGCTGCACAGCGACCACCAGGTGCTCTGTGATCGTCGGGATGCAAATCACAAGCATTAATAATAATATTATTATTATTATTATTATATATTAATGAGACTGCCGGTTTCACATATTGTCGTATACCAGGGGTGCGCAACCTTTATTACTGAAGGGCCAAACGCAATTAGACCGCGGACAGATTAGACCGCGGGCCGCACCTTCGTTTCACACAGACTGTCTATAGTACTAGTGACCGGCATAAAAATCCACTTTTTTGTATTGCATTTGGCCCGCAGGCCACAAGTTGCACACCCCTGTCGTATACTATAGTCAGGGCTACCATCGATCTAGAACCATAAGTAAGGACGGCTGGGGAAAATTTGATTTTATTACCTAAAATGAAAAAATTGTTTCTGTTTGCAAAACTATCGTCTAATCATATCATTGCCTATTTATCTTTAGGAACCATTTGCTTCAGCAACGTCCTATTCTCGAATTCCTTGCAGCAATCGTTGCGAAAAACTTTTTTTCGCTTATGATAAACCTTCGCTTTCTTTAGAAACCTAACCAAGAACCAGCTTTCCTACTATATTCCTAACTAACCGAGACAGCTTGCTCCAGTGGTTCTCAAACTTTCTTTGCTGCGACGTCTTTGGAAAAGTTTGCTGGACTTGCGACGCACCAGCACTATGAACTTAATAGACTTTTGTAATAATTGATGTTTTATTTATTGAAGAAACAACAAAAAATGTGCATCATTAAGGTTATGTGTGGGCTTGCTTATTTTTACGAACTTCGTCGAATCTTGGACGAATTTGTGAAACTGCCACCCCCATTTCCCTTTCAAGGTTTAGTAGTGGTTGATATTTGGCTTCCCTTAAATACTATCGTTTCTTTTTTGTCACGTTAATCATATCGTCGGGTCTGCCAGACCCGGTTTTCAAAAATAAAAAATACCTTTTCCTTCAACTGCAGTTTATCACAAAAACTACACTGAAAATTTAAGTCTCACTGAGCAATTTGAGCACATACAAAGTTACTTTACTCTAATATGATACGATATTTGATGAAAAGTAAGTAGACCAAATATAGCGAAGGTGTCAGGCATGCCTAAAATTCAATTGCTCATAAAAAAAAAGCTATGGGCGTAAACAACTTCTCCTTTTGTATACTGCTAACACGACCATAGAAGCATGCCCTGAGTGAGTTTCAGCTTTTTACAGGCTCTGCCCCCATAAACCATATAGTGGGGTTATGCGCACCCCAGCACCTCACACTAATACTATAGT
>Ga0210059_1006499_pt1 | contig 18729 bp, 9 predicted proteins | sample Ectturendosymbi2_FD_188042 | JGI IMG/M metagenome (GOLD analysis project Ga0210059, IMG submission 188042) | Ecteinascidia turbinata endosymbiont from Florida, USA - Sample 2 (SPAdes) (version 2) | ecosystem: Host-associated > Tunicates > Ascidians > Unclassified | place: Key West, Florida... | reverse complement strand
TCATTAAAACTAGCGCAGAATGCGAGGCAATAAATTGTACAGTGTCACCTCTCAACTCCCCTGCCTGTTTCGTGTCTCTAACAGCCGCGAGCCTGAGTAACGCCTTCATCATCGCATAGGACAGCGTGAATCAGATTCACAGCTCGTGCTTGTGTGTTACAAAGTGAGAGACACGTCAACAGCACCACTGAGTGTATTGGGGGTAAATCTGGCAATATTATTTGATGAAAAGGTAAGATATGTAGAAAAGGTGTTAAGAACCACTGCACTAGACTGCGTGTGAAGCCAAAAAAGCTTTCAGCGAAGCGGCAAACACATTAGCATCGATGAGCGTTAATACCAACGTCAATCCTGCGTGAAAAGGCCTAAGAGTTCACCAGTGCCTTAGGTTTGTAGTGGATGCATTTTGTGCATTTCTCCTGCGTGATTTCAGGCATTTTCTCTTTCTGATTTGATGCAACCCATGCTCCCTCTAAGGTGCGCATCTGCGCAGTACCATCAAACCATTTGCGCAGTGAAACCTCATTCTCGCGCACTTGCTACATTCCAAACCATTGGAAAAGCACGAAAACAAGAAGCTATTTGAATTAAATGTGTATTTCGTTCGTATTTTATAAGAGTGCATACTCACTCTAATAATTCACAAAGTTTGTAATTCATTTTAGAATTCTGCTTACTCAGTCGTAATATAGTCATGCTCACTATCAAAACAAACATTTGTTCAGTGTAAAATTTTCTCGGAGGGAACGCTGGATGCAACGTACTTGTTTACGCTTATCTCACTGACATGATAGCGTGATAACCCACAGCCCACCGATTGGTGACTGTTTCCGGTCAGTCGTGTGAGCGCTCGTCTCTTGCCAGGTTTTTTTTTTAAGGAAAATGTTAGGTACCCGGTGTGGACCTGTAGGGACCAATTTCTCTAAATCTAGGGACCCGATTTTCTCCGTTTCTAGGGACCTGATGATAATTTTCTCAGATTTTAGGGACCCGATTTGAAATTCTAGGGACCCGATTCGGGTCCCTAAAACACCTTTGAAAAACCCTGCACATACTGAACCGTTTTGAGCTACGTATGCTCTGGCCTCACTTCACGTGTATTGGTGAGTTTGTTATATATCTGAATATAATCACGGAGAACAATCCAATCAGAGTACTAATGGAGAGTTATTGACGGACAAAGTGGTGAGAGCCTTTAAATTGCCTTGCTTCGACTGGCAATCTCAAGACGTCAGCTCGCTTAGCAAGGAGACTGATCTGCGCTCCTGCAACAACCAGGTTTTACCCTTCAGCTAGTAGGGGACCTTTGAAATATTCGCAACATCAACATACCCCATTGCGGTTCATACACATTGAGGTTATTGTGCCTCCTATTCGAAAACTGTGCGCTCAGCAAGACAATCAGATACTTTCAGAACACTCGAGCTCTGACCGACTACCGTATTCATTCGATTGTTAACCGCCTTTGATTTGCACATACGTTGCCTAAGCGTTTGAGATACTTTCGTGCACTAGCACGTTTTGCGTTTAATTGGCAACCCTGGCAATGATGCTTACACCACTACAACTGCCTTCTGTTCATCATAATCCCTACTGTGGCGGATGTGCACGTGATGCTGAAGAGAATAGAATGCGAAAAGGGCGTTTGGTCGACAAAACGTAGCCAAGGAAAGACTGAGCGTCATCTAGATTCTAGATCTATAAAGTAAAAAATGAAATATGTAAGCCGCCCTTTGTCATAAGCGGCACGAAATGATGAAAAAAAAATTCATAAGCCGCGGCTTACAATCGAATAAACACGGTATGCAGTGACAAAACTGACTCAGCAGAATGTAATGCAACGGTGGCGAGACAGTGAGGACTTCATTGTGATATCTTCGGTTGGTCTTGTCGCAAGCAGCGACCACCAGGGATGGAAGTGGCGGCTGGTACAGGTCGGCTTTCTCGCGACGAAGTTAAAAAAGAAAATTGAAAAAGAACGCAAAAAACAACGAATTTTCCCGTATTCCGCCATCGATCGGGCAACTTTGTATTAATCCCTACAAAAAAAGCTCTCTTTCTACTTCTTCCTATTTGGCCCGACTCCTTTGCCAGCAAAGTTGCATGATAATTCAGACATACCCTAACAGGTACTCCTGCCTTCCCGCCACTTTGAAAGAGAACTCTTCGCTAGACACCAGCGATATGTCTTCATACGCGATGCACAGAGCCTGACTGACGATGTGCTCCACCGACGAGTGGACTGCCGGTCAAAAGAAGAAAGGGTTATTGTCGATATGCGAGTATGTCTCAACAACGCTTCACCGAAACAACACGAGTCAAGCCAGACAAACAAATGCCATTGAACCACGTGGAAATGACGGTTATCATAATTCATTGTCATGTGATCAAGAAAGTACACAGCTCAAGTATAAGTTCGCATGCTAAGCAGCAAATTAGGCTTAATTGCAACAAAGAGTACAGCTGGATTTAATAGAATTAGCGCACAAAAGTGTAAATAAATGATACCCAATTTAATTCCTGTGTCAAACAATCACTGCGTGCAATGTGAACTGATTCCATTAATCCTGACATGAAGTTACACGTGTCGAAATTAATCATCACATCCCAAGATTATTATTATTATCATTAGCTCTTAAGCCGTAAACTAGTTCATGTAACCAGGTGCAGAACGAAAACCCGACCTCATGAGCAAAGGACAATTCACACGCCGCTGCTTTCCACATGTTTGCGTTCAATGACCTACACCTGAACTCACGACTTACCATCGCATTCAAAAGTGACTGGTTGCTGAATACCATCGGCGACGACCGATATCCGGACAGTGGCGCTGCACGTAGCGTCTCTGTCGTCGTCGTCGCCCGCTTGACCTGAAAGCAGTTTCCCGAAAGGACACGGGTCACCAAAGCTGGGCCTCGGCAGCGTTGAACAAACACTACTACTGAGTAAAGACGTTTGAAACAACAGCTTCGACACCGAACGTCAAATCGCAGCTATGTTGACACTCGCAGCAAAAAAGGAACAGGCAAACGCCGCTATGCGGAACCAGTTTCCAGGCAGCATAAATTGGCACCGGTTAATTATGGGCTCAGACCGCCTAAAAAGGGGAAAAAATAGCACCAGGGACTCTGTTGAGATTTTTGCGGTACCTAAACGTGGTCTACTCACTCTATTTGCGCATTTACTCACCATGACACCAAGCAAAAGAAAGTGACGAACTGAACAAAAATGTTTTGCCTTAAAAATATGATCATCAGCAAGCACAATGCTCACAATAGTTAACATTTCCCCTTAACATCTACTACATTCTTCTCCGCATTTTTCACATCAGCTCGTTTCAAGTATAACAAAAAAAGGGTATACAATTCTGCAGTAGTTCGATTTGTGTACTGCTATTTCAATATTCAGTGCTAAGAAGTGAAAGAACAGGCTTAGTTCCATTATTTAACTGTTGTCTCTTTCGGATTCAAATAAACCAAAACTTATTTCGACGCTAAGTTTACCTTCGCGTTGATTTGTCCATTGGTTTTCCGACACCATCTGACCAATGACATGGCCAGGGTTAGCCAGCTGATCAACGTGATTAAAACTCGAACGCAGATTTTCGACCATTATCAGGAAATTTTGAAGGTCGGACAGCATGCTGACATTTTCAACATCACCCACTTCAGCAACAGCGTTGGCCTGAGCAAGAAATAACAGTTTCATTGCTGCCAGATTCCATACATACAATTTTGTAACAGCAGTTGTAATTTGACGGAAGAGCATAAAATTAAACGCATGCATGTAAGAAGCTAGCCGATAATAGAAAACCTAAACGCCAAACAGCTTTCTACGAGCCCACTGGGTAATGATGAAAACACATACGCGATATTAGCCAAGTAATTTTTATGACTGGCATTTCAGATCAAGTTGTATTCACGATACGCTCTCTGGCGTCATGCATACCATTGTTCTAGTTATTACACACATACGCAGCACAAATATTGTGACTGATGTAAATAACTGCGGACACACTAAGTTCCAACTACTGATAATACTATTTTGAATGTACAGCAGGGTATTGCCACTTACAAACCTTTTCTATTAGATGCAACTTTTCTACTTTATGTGGAAGATGTTGCTCGCCATTGTTCAAAACACCTGAAAGCGCACAAAACAAGTTAATTTAAGCACAGTTGGAAGAACAGCTTCAACATGTCATGCACACACATATAAGGATGCAGCTTAATTGCCTTTCAAGTCAGGGTTCAGCTCACTAAACAGAATTTGGTTTTCCTGGAAGCTGGCAGAATACCACTGCTACCAAGAACACACCCAATATGCAAAGCAAATCACAGTTTGAATTACACACTTTTACCCAACCGCTTGACCATGACACCCATAATCAGCGAATTGTGGCTTATTTTAATATTAATTTTCTACCAAAGCACGTTACTTCTACAAAACCCTTATGATGTTGTAAGATGCAATCTACTCATGAAAAAAACATAGCATATTTCCTTATTCTCGTGCACACATGCTTTTATTTCCAAGAAACATTGTTTTGCTCAAAAAACGTATTTAGGAAACAGTTGTGTTTTAATGTTATTTGGAGTGTATTCCAAAAACAAAAAATCGAGCACGGTAAATAGAAAATGCAACATGGTGTTATCAAAACTTCAAAAGTATTGATACAACATCAACAAGTAACAACTTAGTTGTTTTATAGCAGGTTTGTTACCCATCACACAAATGGGTAGTTCAAACACACATTTTTCAGCAAAATTGTGGGATGAAACATTGAAACGATTAGAGCATTAATTCAATGCAAAGCCTACTTACAAACCAACAAGCAAAAAACCAAGATGTCAGTGAAAATTTAGCACATTTTTAAACAGAATTGGACCAAAACAATACAGTACATTTGGTTGTCACAATTAAGAAAAATAAATAAACTGCTAAGCAAAAAGTGAAACTGATATTTGATTCATTGCCTCTTGTTGAATATGAATCACTGAAAATTTTTCTCTTCAAATTCACATACGTAGACTTGAAAAACATCCCCACACTGCAGTCATAAAGTTTTCCAACAACTTAAGATCCAGTCTTTCATGAATCAAAACTGCATTCACGCAGTTCTTTAATACTACATTTTAAAAACTGGTTTTGCAAATCTTAATCCATTCCAAAAATGCATTTTACTGCATTAAACACCTACATTTGCAACAGTCACACTTTAATCACCAACATTTGTAACCTCATATTTGCCTGAAACATCTTTATTAGTAGGACTATGAATTAAGTAAGCACTGACATCCTAACCCTGTGATTAATGGCAAACTAGAGTATGACATTTACACAGCTTCTGGGCATAGATCAGCCATGTCAGAAAGCATTTAGAAAAATGAAACAATTGGATTTGCATATGCACCAGCAACACCAAACATGTTTACAATGACAGGTTGCTAACAGCATGCTAACAAAATAACATTACCTACAGAAGTGTTGACACTTTTGATTTTTCAGTGGCATTATAAGCTTTTTATCCCTACACAATTACATAATTTAGAGCTATTTGCATATTAAATTATTCTTTTGACAATCAATAGCAATGCATGTAACATCATAAACATTAAGTGACAACAAGTCATATGACACCACACAAACAAAACATATAACACATGTATCATACACAACACTGGTGGCCACACAAAGCTATAAAGCAGACCCAAGTTTTGCACAGGGCAATCAAACTTGTTAATCAGGCCAACATTTAAATTATATTAACCACCTGCTGCTGAAAGTGGAATTTGCTTGAAAAAACAATTGCATACAGAAGCCAATCACTAATATCATATTAAACCACACCTAATGTTACACCATCAACCCTGGTGCATCTTACACAATTACAAGCATAAATAACCAAACAACAGCACAAAACATTGAACCAAGTTATTTTAAATACAAAATAATACAGCAAAAAGTTATTTAGAGCTTTTCAATTCACTTGCAAAATGCCCAAATCAGCAGCAAGAGAGTAGCAAGTGACATCGGTGCAACTTACTTTGAATTTCACTAAGCTTTGATTCCGCACCTTTATGTATGGCAGCAATCTGAAACACATTGAGTCAGGTTGCTTTTCCTGTGATCTCAATACAGCCAATTGACTGAAAAACTTCCTTTGTTGAAAGCAGTATTAAATGGTAGCAGAAACTTTTACCTATCATTACATTCAGCATACACAATGAAGAACTACAGTGATAGCCTGGATGTTAGTTTCAATAGTTTTCAGCTTTAAATTACGAAAGTGAATGAAAAACAATCTAGCATTTTCTTAATTACAGAAACATAATGATTCAATCGATTGCTAGTGTGAAGCATGTGACGTTATACGCAATACAGGCTGCATACAACATACTAGGTCTCAAACAAGACAACATTCAACTGATGAAACACTTCAACAGTCCTACCTGTTTACAACTTTCTCCTTCATTTGGAAAACCTAGAAGTGAAACATGCATTAGCATGCAAGACCATTTATAAATTACCAAGATTTAATAATCCAAAGCACTAGGTAAAAGCAAACATAACAGAAACACTAAAACTGCAATTGTAAATCATTTATTCACATGATTACAAGGTTAAAACCAAGCTTTTAGAGACAACATTAAAAGCTCACAGTGATGTCACTGTGTAGCAACTTTAGCTGGTCATTACTCTGAGAGTATACAATTTAAGTAGCTGGAACTTGTGCGTTCAGCTAATGTTGCAATTCCTTGTTGGAAAAGGATCAAACATTCTTGGTAAATATCTCTATTAAAATATTGCATAGAACTGAATTTCATTATAATCAACAAGAAACACATTTGAGATGCAGAGACAAGTTGTTAAAAAAACCTTTAATCCTGATTTATTGCAGCCAACTTAGACTGCTAATATAAAAATTGAGTTCCAAGACCCTGGGAAAATGTCTACTTTGAGTTACCCACAGACAAGTTTAATAAATATTCCAATTTTAGCTCAATCATACCTGTCACTTCCTTGCTGTATTCAAATTCTTTAGATGATGCAGAATATAAACCTGGAAGAGCTTCCTTATTATATAGCCACTGGTCAAACACATTGCTCATCTTTTGTTGTTCATAATTACTTGTAACCGATTTTTCACCCATATCAATCCTATCAGAAGCACTGGTGTGACAGGATGAACCTGTAAAAATTTTATATTGACAGAACTGACATCAGTGGTAGTAGACAAAGTAGACTGTGCTCTTATCCAGACATCCATAAGTGCAGAAGCGCACAAAATTTCAAATAACTATATCCCCACCTAACTTTATATAATGAATGAGCAGTTATGACCACGGTTGCGGAGACAGAGTTGCAAAGAGTCAGAGTTTGGTGTAGTCGGATTTTTTATCCAACTCTGAAAGTTCAATTGAATCAATTGCTACATCACACTCCTAAGTTAGAAGTCCTATCTCGTGCCTGTTGAAATGCTATGTACCATTTTTTTGAAACTTTTATTGAAACAGAAAATTCTTGCTGTGCACCACGATTTCCATCGATTGCTACAAAATTAGATATCTTCAACTGTAAGAACCCGGAACATAAATTATCAAACATGCAATAAGTTCTGTAGGACTATAGCAAGCTACTCACTCTCGCTATATACCACTTACGAAGGCTTACTGAATGAAGTTCATAGGTTAATGTTGTTATTGTTTAATCCATTCACGTTATAGTAGTTACTCACAGCAAACAGAATGAATTTTATTATTAGCAAATATTCATTAAATCAATGGATTGATTCAAAGCCTTAACTCATGTTTATATAGGGACAATAACAATATGTTTATTTCTAAAATAATTTTAGCTCCCTTCTTTGCAATTGTAGACCACCAAATTTCATTTACATTATGTTGACTCTTTGGCATCTGCTAGGATTCAGCGATTTTCGCAAAAAAAATAGCAGTTTTCGGTTGCCTTACCAACACCCTAGCTCCTCCGCCGATTACGCTAGAGAGCTGTTCAACGGCTCAAACGGATCGGCCAGTCTAGTAGACTGCACTCGAAAAAAAATTTTTTGCTTGGGGGTGCGGTTTTTTTGTGAATGACGTCATAAGTGGAGGACTTTTAGGCCACCTTGGCCCACTTTGTCTGGCCCTGGGCACTAACCGATAGGTGGTATTTTTTCGCTGAAGTTTTTACTGGAAACTAGGCTACAATCTGAGTCTTTTGATACTTTGGATGACCTGCTGGGGTTTCGGGTTCAAAATTTGGTATGGAAGTTTGTGAAAATATTTGACTAATTAGCTAATTAGTTAATTAATTAATTAGTTTATTTTATATCATAACTTTTGAACCAGAAACGCTAGAAAGTCGATCAAAGGCTCAAAAGACTTGGACTCGGGCCTAGTTTCCAATGAAAACTTCAGCGAAACACTTTGGCGTAGCGGTTGGGCCCTAGGCCAGGCAACATGAGCCAAAATGACCCTAAAACTACTTCATTTATGACGTCAGTCACAAAAAATCCGCATCCTCCAACCAAAAAATTTTTTTTTCGAGTGCAATCTACTAGACTGGCCGATCCGTTTGAGCTCTTGAACAGCTCTCTAGCGCAATCGGCAGAGGAGCTAGGGCGTTGGTAAGGCAACCGAAAACTGCTGTTTTTTAGGCCGAAATCGAAGTACGAATATATCATCTCTCAAAGTGCTAAGGAGTCGGAGTTGGAAATTTTGGAAAAGTCAGAGTTTGAAAATTTTACCTCCAACTCCACAACTCTGGTTATGACACCAAAATACTTGTACCAAGAACAACCCACAAACATGCAAAAAACAATATTTTGCTACAAATCATAGTAAAGAACACAAAATAAAGAAATAACCAATGTACCTGTTCTGCTGTGAAACAGTGGCATTCCAGCAACCTCCAAACCAACTTCTGGTGCCAATTGCGGCTGTGGAGTGTGGCCATTGTTTGCATCTGCTTTCCAACCACTGCCGTTGATGTGACCTTCACTCAAAGCAGTTCTTTGTTTTCCAAATGTATTCAAATAATCAGGGTGCGAGTGATTTTTTGGGATTGATATGTTTTGAAAATGAGCACCCCCTTGAGGTTGTACCAAGTTTGTAGCAGAAAGGTGAAATAAAACAGGAGAGTTTGATCGATTGAAATTATTTCCTGAACTTTGCAGATTACACTGCACTGAGCTGGAAACAATACCTGAGCCACTCCGAAAACCAGAGATTGCACTATTAGTTTTAACCTGATCTGGATTGTAGAGTGGCAAGCCTTGTGGTTGGCGTTGGTAAAATGATCCTGGAGCATTAGACCAATGCACAGTTTGCTGGGGGAAATGAACATATTGGTGGGCTCTATTTCCAGTGGTGTCAAACATTGACAATACATTCTTCACAGTGGCATTGTACGCTGAATGTGCTGCAGAAGTATGTGCTCTTTTTGTTTGCTCAGAGTCGCTGGTGGATAAATCAGTTGAATCCTTTGATACTTCATCAGTGAATGACATCAAATCTGGAGCATCTTGTTTATATGTCTCAGCTGTTGAAGATCCATCATCGAAGTTGGCAGAACAAACTGGATTTACAATCCCTGTATGTGAACCTAAAAACAGGATAAACATTATTTCGCAGCTCCATTTTGTAAGTCATGACTGAAAATCACTTCTGTATGAAGTTTCAACAAAAGATATAGTAGTTAACTTCTTAATGACATATATAACATATTTCACATGACATTTTTCATGGTGGTCTTAAGAAAATTTATAATGCTTGCAATGTTCTTTAATGCCATTAAAAAACACAATATCGATAAAACACCATATTTATGAGATCTGCTAACATCACAACAGCTGTCAAAAGCAGAAGTTATAAATCTGTAACAACACAAAGAACAACATATTTCGCAGTGTGAAAGTGTTTGACAAGCACACCCTAACACAAAACCTGGATATAAGGGTATGCTAGAACATGGCCTTTCCAACTATGGGTTGTGACCCATTGGGGGTCATGAAATGTACTTTGAGTCACAAAACAAATGGGCTTTACAAATCAGATAAAAAAATTTTGTAAACTTTACATGAAAATTGAAAGTCGGCTTGGAGTGAATATACCTCTAGTTTCTACTGCATTTTTAGAGGCAATATCTTGCTTTATGATGTCAGTTGTTTACTAGGATGTCTGCTTGAGCTATCAAATGATAATAATCAACCTAGCACAAGTTAGGCGTTGTTATGTCATGATTGTTTTAAGGTACTGACCAATATTGACCTTACTGCATTCATTCCAACATTAAGGCATGCTTCTGTTTAGAACTCTAGGTCTAGTCTCCTAAGGATTAGGCTAACTGCTTTGATAGCAATCCAAGTAGTTTTAAAGTAAATTTAAAAGCTTTTAGATTAAAGAACAGTTTCAGATCTACTTTGGACTTTGACTGAGGAAAAGATGGATCCACAAAACATACATAATTGAAATTTCAAGAGGCCACACACCTGCCATGCCCAGGATGAATTTGCAGAGTTATTAAATGACACAAGTTTGCAACTGGAATTTTTAAAACAGAGTTTATGTCATTTTTGGATAAGAACAAGAAATGAATGCCCAGTCATTTCTGATCTAGCCATTCATAAACTTTTAGACTTTTGCACAACATTGTTATATTCAAGGGAAAGTTTGAGCATATCGTTTTTCTTTGAGTTTGTTCAAGTTGGTAAGATAATCTTCTTTCCTCTTGGGTTGACACACCTCAATCTTATTGCTTCTCCAAATATGATTGACTTAAACATTGCATTTGGGTGGCATGATTTCTTGTTAATGAACTGCCTTTCATTCGCTGCGGGTTGTGTAAAGTCTTTGGTGACAAGCCAAAGATCATCTTCAGTATTTATGCATTGATTAACTCTAGGAGTTCTACTTCGCCCATTTGTTCAGCTGTGCAAGCTTGGCAAAATGTTAGTTACAAGCCACTATTGGAGAATGCTGAAGTTTGTGCTTGTTGAATGCATACATTTGAAGTTTCTGATGTCACCAATAAATCTATAGAAAAGTTTTGTTTTACTTAGCACACTAACAATTGGCTGTAGAAATGACTGTTACCAGCTATAATACCGATTTCTGCATAATTGGTAACCACATTGGGTGACAACGTTGCTAAAACAAACTTTCTTTAGTTTAACATATGTGCAAGTTTGTAACAATTGCAAAGAGCCCAGAGCCCAGCTGAACTTTCATTCGAACTTTATTTGTCCTTACGCAATATCCCTTAACACAAATCAGTTCATAACACCAGTACCCATACACAAGAGGAAATATTTGTTGCCATGACAATAGTCAAATCATCAGTTTAGCAAATTCATTGACACTCATGGCATGTTAAGAAACTTGTACATAAATACAAGCTTGAAAGATTTTTGGTGTGAAGTCTGTTGCTTAATTTAATTATTGCAATGCAACTTACACTAGTTCATCTTCTGTAAAAAGCAACTTTTTTTAGCTTCTATAAAAAGCAGATAACTCACATGCTTAAAACGGTAAAAACCAAAGTTGGATTATCCAGACAACGGTCAAACAGGTAAGCAAGAGTTTTTTCTATCCAATACCTATATAAAATTCTGTCAATAAACTGGATAAAAAAGTATCATCACTAAGGCGTTTTATGCTTTTTTAGTAAGTTTGGATATTCTTTGTTTCTAGATACAGGTGACCTAAGTTCTACCAAGACCATAAAACTATATTTTTATAGAAGAGTGCTTTCATGTTGTAAGGTGAAGTGTACATTGATGTGAAACCAAATGTTGAACAATTATATATATAGCAGTTATTACCTGGTTAACCAGATAGCTAAAATACAAATACATGGATATATCTGTTATCTGGATAATAAAAATTATAAAGACTTATAATATAGTTGTTATTATGAATTAAAATTATGTAATATAAACACTATGTCTACAGTTAACAACCTCAACATTTGAGAGAATTTATATGCATCTTTCACTTTATGTCAGTCTGCTCTTTCAAACTTGTGACATTCTAACAGTTCTGACTTCTCAGTCCACAAGGGTTAGTAATTTCAGTCCACCTGTCATTTTCACAGATAGTTGATAATATCTGTGACCTCATGGAAGTTACAATTGACAGAACTCAAAACTTCCATTGCTTTTAACATGTGTCATCACAAAAACTCTCTGCCTTTGATACTAATAAAACCTATTAGAATTGTAAATAAATGTGTCACAGATATCACACAAAGCTTTGAAACTGCATATGATTTTTTTGTTTGATCTTTTTTAATGCTTGATTTAAATCAAATGATTTAAACAAACGATTTGAATCAAGGGACACTGCTTCCAACCTCTTATTAAGAATTAATCAAAACTAACAAGAGTTCAAATGCTTTTGAGATGTCCATGTCAAAACTTGTTGAGCTTGAACATAAAATATTCCTGAGCTTAAAATAATATTAAATTTTCTATAACATTATTTGCTTGATATTGAATTTTTAGTTAATGGAAAAGGGCACAGTATCACAATTGAAAACCTTGATGTTTACTGGTCATGCTGCCATTATTGACAAGCAAGCAAACTCAAGCAGATATCATCATGCTACGCAATATATAAAATGAAACTATTCATCTACAAACCTCTTATAAGCTGCTCTTTCATTTTTTGCATGGCTTCAGCCTCCATTCGTAGCGCAGTCTTAATATCTGCCATACTTCAATTTTTGTGATGGCACAACCAAAAACTACTCGCTAAGGTAAATCTACCATGTATCATGTTACACTTAACAACATGGTATTACAATAATTTTAACTCCTGAGAACAATGAAAGATAACAACGAAAGGAACAATACACAAACTTACTGCTGAAACATACGAATATGACCACAACAATAAAAGTTATACCATTACTTAGCTGCAAAAATAGCATCAACATCTTTTACCTGCAGAATTCAAACATTTTAACATTAACTAATGTTGAGGTTCACAACAAAAGACCAGAAATTTTTTTTTTCTATTTGCAAAATGAAAAACCCTGAAAACGAATTGCTACATTTACCTTTTTCATTAAATATTTAGAATAGAAAATATGCATGTTATAAAATCCTTCAACCTTGAAAAAGCTTTTCCTTGATAAACACCTATCACTGATTGGTGTGATGCTTCTTGATCAGATTTAAAAAAATTAAAATTAAAAATTAAGAAGTTTACAAGTGACTAGCATAGAAATGCGGTACTAACTGCTTTGGCAGTAAGCAACAAATGCTGTGCAAAATACAAGCATCCTGTTAAAGCCTTACTTCATATTTCCATATGCCATACAAATCACTGTTTGCTGAGATGTGGTACTCTGATGAACAGAAAACATTAAAGATAGAAAAGTCTTGGGACATTGAATATTCAAACACACTGAAATACACATAAAAATTGTGAGTTCAAAAACACTATGAATAGCTCACTGGCTATAGTCGCATAAATGCAGGGGCTGTGCACAAGTGGATCAAATAAAAGTTTTACAATACATTTCAGATGTGTAATCTTTCAAGTATTTATGAATTCTCACTGAAGTCCTGCACAGGGCCTGTGGGGATAAGAAATTCTTTGTGCAGGTAACTTATTTTTGACAATATGCATGCAGAAGTGAAATGATGAAGAAATTTAATGCTACAGGGAGCTTGTGGTGTAGCAACATACTCCAATTGGTGGCGAGACCATATTGGAGTCTCCAGCTCTCATTGATCTTGCAAGAACATGTTGTGCATGATGCCAACTAACACTGCTAATGAACAAGTGTTTAGTATGGCTGGGCATGTTGTCAATAGCAGAAGAGCAAATTTAGGGAGTTGGTCAGTGAATGACATTCTTTTTGAATGGTATTCCTGAAGCTAAGAAAGGCACGTTCAAGGTTGACTAAAAAGTTTCATGTTTGTAGTTTACAGTGTCTTTTGTGGGCTTCTGATGTCTTTTAATATATTCGCTGATGGTGTACCAGTATATGATACTTTGAAATCACGCATTGAGCTGCTATTTTCACACCACTTTGCAACTCCATAACTCGCTAGTCAATTGTACTAATGACCTCTTCAAATCCTAAAAAGACTTGGTGAGCTTTCTAGTCTGCAATGAAAAAAACTTTAAGTTTTGGGTTTCAGGTTTTTTGTGGGGGACATCATAAATGGGGTAGGTTTAAGCCTTGGGCCGTAACCACAAGAAGGAACTGTTTGACTGAAGTTTTTAGTGGAAACTAGGCTAAAACCCAAGTCTTTCAAGCCTTTGACTTTCTAGCATTTCTGATTCAAAATTTATGGCAAAATAACCAAAATTTGGCTAAAAAATCTTTTTGTTTAATTTTTACCCTAATTTAGTTTTTATGGCCATAATTTTTTAACCAGAAGCACAAGAAAGTCAATGGCTCAAAAGACTCAGATTTTAGCCTAGTTTGCACTAAAAACTTGAGTCAAACAGTTTCCTCTTGCAGTTGGGACCCAGGCACTGATGACCTTGGCAAAGAAGACCTAAACCTATCCATATATGACATCACCCACAAAAAATCGAAACCCAAAACTTAAAAAAAAATTCATTGCAAACCAGAAGACTTGCTGAATCTTTTGAGGGTGTGAACAGCTCTCTAGCACAATTGGTTAGCAAGTTATGGAGTTAAAAAGAATTGCAGAACATGGGAAAATTATAAAATTATATCTTTCAAAGCAAAAATCGCCCAGCAGCGAATGTGTTAAATGAACCACTGAAAAAATTGCAACTAGTGATATCCATAGCGACAAAAAATGTTGCATGTGTTTTTAGTGGTTTTCAGATACACAGTGAGAGGTGCAGGCTTGGGATGAAAACAGTGTGGGGTAGGCGTGGGCACAATTTCTGAAATTCCTGCAGGTGCAGAGCAGATTTGAATTGTGCAGTGTGGGCCAGGAGCAGACAAAAAAATTCAACCCGTTCTGGACTCTAATGCTTATACTACGCCACATTCCTATATTTCTAATCAAACTTGGCAGTCAATCACTGAAGTCTTCTATAACAATTTCTTCGTCTTCATAGTTATCATTTACTTTTACTTCTTTGCATGTAGTCTCCAAGGATAAATTACTATCATCATCTGTTAGATATTCAGTCACTTTTTCATTTCCCATATGGCTATGAAACAATTTCCATTTTGGTAAATTTACAATATTGTTTAAGAGCAGAACTTGAGCAGGATCACATTTTGCATGATCCTTCAGTCGAGTCAGATATGGCAAAGTTGAGCACAACAAGTCTTCAGGTCCTTGTCGATATTTCCAAAAAGATGAAGAAACACTGGCACAACTATCTAGTCGTTCTTTATTAACTTTATACCATGTAGGCTTGTGCAAGGGTCTCCACATCCCAGTAGCTTTTGAGCACAATGCAGTTGTTGCTCGCAAATTGTTGGAATACAATAAACCACGAGTAGCAACTACTCCCTCATATTTGTCTAAAAAGCTTGCAACACCTGATGAAGGGTCAGAAGCTGTAATGCGTGAGTTAATAAGGTCAGAAAAACTGAAGTATTCCGATGCTAGTACCACATCACTCAAGGAATTGTTTTCAAATACAGATAGGTAATTGTGGTGTAAAAAAAGGCCAAAAGCACTACCTGAAAGACAACACTGATCCAAAACAACTTCAGGCTGGATGGCAAGTGGGTCTCTGTACTTATCAGTAGGTATTGCACTGAGTTGGGGCTTATCAACATTTTCTCTCTTGCAATACAAAACTTTCCCAAGTGCTCGAAATAAAAAGATATTTGCATCTTTTCCTTTCACAACATGCTCACCCTGCTTTCCAGTAGATTGCCTGTTAGAGAGCAATCCAAGTGTGTCTGAATGTGATAAAAATTGCAAAGCATTGATTGCAGCCCTAATATCACCAGCATATTCATTGGACAATTCAGCTACTTCTTCTTTGTTAAGTAACAGTTTTTCAGCAGCTATAATGCGCCTGACAGCGTTGGACAATAAAGTGGCAGATATTGCATTGAATTTCACACAGTTTATGCCAGTTGAATTTTGGAAGTCAACAGAAATCACCTGACGTTTTATGGATTCACTGGAGCGCTCATCACTGATAATAAGAACCAGTGGATTTCTTTGAGTTTTTTTGTACCTGTATAAAACATTTTTTAAGTAGGAAGGATTTAAATACAAAAAATTAGGAAGATCTTCAAGAAGAATGAGCTTGTGATGCATATTTTCAATATTACCAGAAATCACAGATGTATATCGTCCAGACCGAAATAAAAATTCTTCAAACTGAGTGTTTTGTGAGTCACTCCACAAACCAGCCTGCTTTGAAACAAAATATGGAGTGGTTAAAGGATTAGACCATTCTTCTACTTCAATCCCATGCTTTTTTGCTACAACCATCAAGGTCGCAGTCTTGCCACAACCAGGAGGGCCAGTAAGTACCAAGATAGGAGCACCAACATGATTGCATGACAAATGATTAACAATCCAAGTTTCAACATCACAAACTTTTTTCTGGTGGACAGCAAGTTCCTCCACATTTTGAGGTGCATACTTTTTCACCCACATTTCACATGAACCAGGTGCAGGTTGAACAACAGCAGATTTATAGCTTGACAACTTGCATTTCTTAGGTTTTGGTGCACTAAATTCAAGTTCTTGAAATGAAGGTGAGACCCAATCAGAAATTTTTGTTTTCTTTTTGACAGTACTGGTTTGATAAACAAGTTCCATAATACTTTTCTCTGGGTGCTTGTTTCTACAAAGAAGCACCTGCAAAACATTAAGCTGAATTTCAGTATCCAAGAGCAAAGGCAGCTATTTCAAATAGCATGTTAAAGATTTACACCAGAAACTCTCAATCAAATCAGAAAGCAAACAGATGATATACACTGCTGTCCTAGGAATTAAATGGTACCATCAACATATAATGCCTTACAAATGTGAACCACATGATATTTACTCTACATAGCACCTAATAAGCAAAATATGAAATTAAATTTGGTATAGCCCAGAATATATAACTTAGAAAGAGTAAACCATGGCATAAATACCTGAAACACTTCCTAGAATTTATTTGAACTACATGAATTAAGTGTTCTTGACAAAAAAAATGGTGGTTAGCCTTAACAATGCTCGCAAGCAGCACATAACACTTTGAGCAAGTTGCAAGTTGTTTAGATCAGCTATGTCTAACCAAAATTCCTTACTGAGTCAAAAAATAAATTGTTCAAAGTTAATTTCTTCAAACAAATCAAAAATTAAATTCTTCAAATGACTGAGTGAAAAACTTTGTCAATATGTTAAAACCTTTGCTGCCAGTAGTGTAAGGCTAAATCATTAGTTTTCATGTGTCCTAGCAACTGCATAACTCACGAGTCAATTGTGCTAAGGAACTGTTAAACCCTCAAAAGATTCAGCAAGTCTTCCAGTCAGTAATGAAAAAAAAAATTGGTTTTGGGATTTTTTTTGTGATGTCATAAGTGAAGTAGGTTTTATGCCTTTCTGGCCCACTTTATCTAGCCCTGGGCCCGAACCGCTATTAATATTTCGATCGAGTTTTTATTGGAAACTAGATCAAAATCCAAGTGTTCTGAAACTTTGGATGAATTGCTGGAGTTTCGGGTTCAAATTTTATGGCCTAAAACAGCAAAATAATTGACTGCCGGTCTATGAATATATTGTACTTGGAAATCTGGGAAAAGCCAAGGATATTTCGATTGACTTACCAATCGCATGGCTCCTCAGCCCATTGCACTAGAGAGCTGTTCAAACCCTCAAAAGACTCGGCAAGTCTTCCAGCCTGCAATGAAAAAAAATTTTTTGTAATGGGTTTTGCTTTTTGGGAGCGACATTTAAGTAAAGTAGGTCATTTTTGGCTGCTGGCCCAACCACTAGATGGAAGTATTTCACTGAAGTTTTCATTGGAAACTAGACTAGAATCTGCACTTTTTGAGACAGGTCATTCCATGTCAAATCACCCAAAAAAAAGGAATTTCTAAACCCTACCCTTTCAGAATTTAAGGAAACTTGGCATACATGTTGGTTTCAGCCCCTAAACCTCAAATCTAAAATTTTTCAGTGATCGGATGATCGGTTTCCGAGATATGGGGGGTTAATTTTTTGAGAATTTTGAGAAAATAAGGGGGGCGCCTAAATTCAAAACGCCATATCTTTTGAACTAGTGGTCTAATCTGGAAAAGTAAAGTATCTTTGAAAAGGAGAAAAAGCCAGGAATTCTAATTCCACATCATTTTTGTGATTTGGGTAAATTTTGGAATGATGACCTTTTGACCTATATTTTGACCTAGAGATTGACCCCGTGGATCAAACTATAAAATTCTGATCACCATCTGATATCGTAGCCCTATTTGTTACCTACAACATATCAAAAAATGGAATACGTAAAATTTTTCGTTTTTGAGTAATAACAAACCAAAATTAGCATATGTAGACAGTTTTGGTTAATATCACGCAAATAAAATGCAGAGCATGTCTTCTAAAGGGCATCATTTTACCATGCACAACCTCAACACCAGGGTTAGGGTTACAGTTTGTTTTTAGGACATCACAGAAGGTCAAATTAGCATGGAAAAACTACATTCCCATGGTGAAATGACAATGTTCAAAAGTTATGTACCCAATTCAATGTATGCTACCTACACCATATGACAATATGAGATGTGTATTTTAAGGTATGTAAGGTTGTTAACATGTCAGTATCGATG
>Ga0210059_1006498_pt1 | contig 18730 bp, 14 predicted proteins | sample Ectturendosymbi2_FD_188042 | JGI IMG/M metagenome (GOLD analysis project Ga0210059, IMG submission 188042) | Ecteinascidia turbinata endosymbiont from Florida, USA - Sample 2 (SPAdes) (version 2) | ecosystem: Host-associated > Tunicates > Ascidians > Unclassified | place: Key West, Florida... | reverse complement strand
ACTAGTTTAACGCAATGAGCGTAAATATGTTTTCTTTCGTGAAAGTAATTAGTTTTAGGAGCAAACGAATAGGACTTTCTTGTTAATTTTAATAAATTAAAAGAGCCAAAATAGAACTAAACATCATAATTGTGATTATAAAATTTTGTTTGGTGTTCCCCAAAATTTTTTTGTTTCATAAAGTGGTCCGTGATGCAAAAAAGGTTGAAAAACACTGGTCTACAGAATGCTTTCTGGTCTGATTGTTTTTTTGTTTTGAATGATTTTTTGAGTCTTGCTTGAATAGCTTCACACTCTGAGATCAGTTCTTCTAGCTTTCCGTGTTTCCCCATTCTATTCTTTTGTTCAAGTATTTGACATGTTCTCTGTTTTTTGATTTGAGTGATGGCTTCTGGAGTAGTAGTGGCAGAAATACTTGAAGCATGTGGATTGCTACTGGCTCCCATCTTTTGCTGCCGTTAAAGAGTCCTATAAGTGGAAAAAGAAAATTACCGGCTATTATATTGTGGAAAAAGAAAATTACCGGCTATTATAGCGCATAATAAAATGCTGGACCAGAAATGAAAATGTACAGAGTTGGAAGGATAAATTTTCCAGTGGTTAATAAATCTTTTACTACCAAAATTAAGAAAAAGTAAAAGTTGAGCTTGCAGTATCTCTGTGGTAGCACGGCTCAACAGCATTAATCATCCATGTGAAACAATAAAAAGGCATTGAAAGAATAGCATTAAATTGTTAGTTTTTGTTACAGATATGTATTTGGTATATTTTCAGACTAGATTTGGTATATATTTGCTGTAAGAAGAGTTGGCAACACTGGAGAGTACTGTAGTATGGCTCACTTTGGTTTAAAAGAGCATTTGAGAAGAGCTACTGTGTTGCTTCTTGCTAGGTCATGACTTCGGTCAAAGTGTTATGAAGTTAATACACAATGTGAAATACATAATATTGTTTGATGCTTTGCAATATTTCACATTTGCCAGGTTCTAGTGAGTGCATTTTGCTTGCAACAATTATATTTTTGCAGAGTAAATCGGTGAACTGTAAAAGGCGGAGCTCCTGAAACAGCGAAGCTTGGTTGCGGAGGTTTGATGACGTAACCGAAGTTGCTAAAACTGATATTTTGTGTTGAGCAATGAGAACTAAACAGTAGTAAAAATAATTTTTTGCAAAAGTTGATATTACACTACGGTAAAAGAACTCTTCTGAAGTTTGATAATTTTTGGTTATCTGAGTTTCACAACGGTTCGGGGAAAAAAAAATAGATTTCAACAGTTGTGAATGTATAAAATTTTTAAACATCGCAAACATCCATGCATTAGATGTTTGGGGTAAGCGCACATTTTTTTGCAATAATAAGATATTTTTCCTTCACTTTTATTGCTGTACAACGCAACTTTTTTCCACTTCGGTTACGTCATCCGCAACCAAACTCCACTATTTATGGAGCTCCGCCTTTTACAGGGCACCAGTAAATCTGTGTGTTTCTCTAAACGTAAAGAAAGAACCTTTAATGGGTAAATTGTTAACTAGCGTAATTACAAATCCCAGCTATGCTAATTGTTTGTGTTCATGAGGTACATTTTTTACTTGGCTTTAAAACAGCTTAATCTGGCATAAAATGTAGGATTTTGAAAAAGTTTATGTATTTGGCAATGTTTTTAAGAAATTAAGCACGTAATGCTAAGCCTAATATGTGTCGATTTCCTTTGATGACAATGTGTAAATTATAATTTCGGTATTTATTATTTTGTTAAATTTTTACTTTGTGGCTTCACTTGTCTTACAGACATATAGTTTGTTTTGTAATATCTATTAACTTTAATTTTGTGAGTTGAATTGAGCTACAGTCTTGAGTATACAAATGTCTGGAGTGGATACTCTGGTTGAAATGGGATTTCTGCGAAATCGAGCGTAAGCTTTTAGTAAGCAATATTGCAATTAAGTTGTTGGATTAGAACACAGCAGTCACCAATCACCATGTTAAGCCACTACATGTGACAATCTTTGAGCTGACTATCCTCTGCTCATACTTCCTATAGAAATATTTTGTTCTTTTAGCAGCCTGTGGTAAAGGTGCAGTAGGTATTATGCTGCTGTTTGTAATAAACCCTTTTTTCTATTTGATTGTTTGTGTGTATGTCATGCTTGCCATGGGTGTGCTACTAATACTATACCTGGTAAAAACAAGGTAGTGGCTATACCGCCGGCGGACCTTCATTCTAGAAAAATTATTCATCTGACGCCTGTTATGTAATAGTAACACATGACGAGTGTGTGCTAGACTGCACTACACCTAGTAATATGCAAAATCTAAACCCGAAAGCTAAATTGTAAACCTAAACCCTAAATGTAAACCCTAAACCATAACCGCAAAAGTTTTGGAAAGTTTTTTAAAATGTAAATAAGAATCAGTCTCATCAAAGGTATAATCATTACCACCAAAGTGAAAACTGTGATGGTGAGAGTCGCACTGAAAACCACTTGCACAGTAAACTTAGATGCTTTCACTCAACTATGGTGACCATGCCACTAATGTGACAAACTCAGCATTTTATTTGAACGGTGTCAGTACTGGCGGACCTATAGCCACTTTATAACAACAAACTGTTGTGGTTTTTGCCCATAAAATCAAGTGTGCAGTTCAATTTAAATTTGTCCTTAACACTTTGGCGTCCGCTAGGATTCGGGGATTTTTGGAAAAAAACGCCTAAACACATGTGGCTTTGCGTGGGAATTTCTCCGGTCCGGTATGCTCTACAGACCCGGTAAAAGTCTCAAAAGACGCAGCAAGTCTTCTAGTCTGCACTCGAAAAAAATTTTTTGCTTGGGGTGTGCGTTTTTTTGTGAGTGACGTCATAAGTGGAGGACTTTTAGGCCACCTTGGCCCACTTTACCTAGCCCTGGGCGCCAACCGTTACGTGGAAGTATTTCGCTGAAGCTTTTACTGGAAACTAGGCTACAATCCGAGTCTTTTGATACTTTGGATGACCTGCTAGGGTTTTGGGTTCAAACGTTGTGATGTAAGTTAGTAAAAATATTTGACTAATTAGATAATTAATTAATTTGTTTATTTTAGATCATAACTTTTGAACCAGAAAAGCTAGAAAGTCGATCAAAGGCTCAAAAGACTCGGACTCGAGCCTAGTTTCTAATGAAAACTTTAGCGAAACACTTTGGCCTAGCGGTTGGGCCCTAGGCCAGGCAACATGAGCCAAAATGACCCTAAAACTACTTCACTTACGACGTCAGTCACGAAAAAGCCGCACCCCCAACCAAAAAATTTTTTTCGAGTCTAATCTACTAGACTGGCCAATCCGTTTGAGCCCTTGAACAGCTCTCTAGCGCAATCGGCGGAGGAGTTAGGCCGTTGGTAAGGCAACCAAAAACTGCTGTTTTTTAGGCCGAAATTGAAGTATAAATATATTGTAGACCGGCTCTCAAAGTGTTAAATATAACGTTTTTTTTTAAATCTTTTTATGTTGAAAATTATGTCAGGGACACAAGCAAGTTCAATATGCTATGAGTTTAAGTTTCTCCTTACAAAATTAACATTATATTGTAAATCTAAGTTTAAAAATGCAATTAAGTTTACTCTAAAAAGTACTCTAAAATCAAAGCTAACTTTGAAAATGAAAGTGACTTTTTATGTTGCATCAAAGGTATTCCACAAGATTTATGTCTGGAACTTTAAAACAAAGGGATTTATGAAAATAAGCCTAAATTCCAAAAATTGAAAGTGAAACATCTGACTTAAACATGAAGCAAGTTCAATATCAAATACTTTTCAAAAAAGTTTTGCTACTTTTTCCCTGAAAACTTTTATTGTTAATACAACAAAAACGTTAGTAAGTCAAAGCTTTCCTTGTCAAAACATTTTTTTACTTCACATTTTTATTTTTTAAGATTTTTCATTTGATGAAACGCTTTAAATTTGAAAGATGCCTTTAAATTAACCAAAAAGTAAAAGTTACATTTAGCACACTAGGTATTCATTGTGAAATGTTATAGCACAATTTTTTAGGAAAGTTAGTACTAGAAGAATGGTGTGATTCAAATTTTGTGGTCCAACAAGTGACAGTTTTGTCTATACCATATTTATTTATCAAGTTGTTCTATCTGGGATTGCTGTGGAGCATAAGGTATGTCAAATCCTTGGTCTGCTGTCCCTGCAACCCTCCCATGAGGAAAAGCAGATAATGAATGAATGTTCTTTGCTAGCGAAAAAGCATGGCATATCATGGGCGAGCGTGGCGGTGTTCAAGCAGCAATGGAATGGCTTTTGGAGCATAATGAAGACCCTGACATTGATGTGCCATATAAACCTCCTGACGGACATGTTCTGGGAAAATCTGATGGAAGTGACACAGGTATGCAGTTATGTTGAAATAGGTGATCAGACAGTTGAGACAGAAAGAGGTGCCATGATGACCCTGTTTTGCTGTGGCTCAGCCACTGAGGTGACAATGACACTTTTGTGATGAATTTTATGTGGCACAGATACCGGGCTTGGCACGTTCGCAACATGATGCTATTTTCTGTTGCAAGTGCTGCAGTGCTATACAAGTTTTTGTCATTACTTGAGGCATCAAACCTACAGGTAAAATTTCCTAGTTCGAAACTGTTTTGCGAATGATGCCAACTCTTTTATAGAAACAAGGAAAGTAATAAAAGGGCATACTTGTCATATTACCTGTTTGTAGTGTTGTGAAATGTGCATTTGTGGTAAATCTGCAGCACTTGAAAGATATGTGGACTTTCCACATTTTGCCATTCTTTAGATGTGGTTGTTTTGGGACATTTTCAAAAACAACTTCTGAAAGTGTTTTGTTCTTTAAAATGGACAGTGTATTGCTTCTCTGCAGAGTTGAAGTCAGACTTTTTTGAGGTAGTATTGTTAAATTGGTTTAATGACTATTGTGAAGTTTTAGCTGAGTAGATCATCTAATTTCGTATCATATCATTGATGTTGCTAAGCAACGAAAATTTGTAACTGGAAGTGTTGTTGACTCATTTTCTCAAAATTTTTTTTGTCAACGACAGCAAAACCTGCGCAACAGGAGTTGAACTCCTTCGATGAAACTGACGCAGCATCTCATGAGTCTGCAGCGACATTCGAAACTGCTGCGTTAACTCCAGAAGAAAAGGCAGAACAACTGAAACGGTACTTTGGTCTTCTCCCAAACACACTCGTTCTACTTGTCTTCACATCACAATTCGTTCACGATCACGCTTAGGTGGCCGTCATGAACAATTGCTATGTTAGTGTTTAGCAGAGGTGAGCATGGACAGGATCAGGATTGGATATCCTGCAGGATACTTGCAACTTTTTAGGATCAGGATTGGATTTGGGTATTTATTTTTGAAAAAAAATCGATCAGGATCAGGATATTTGTTTGATTTCCATAACGAAATTTTCCTGAGGCTGATTCAAGATGTCACAAATGATGGTACTATTGTTTTCTCTGCTATGATTGTTATATTTACAACAAACTAAACTGATTTTGTCAGTATGTGCTGCACTCACCACAATCGATGATAATTCTTGTTACTTCATCGTAAATATTTTCTGGCAAGGCGGAAGTAGTAAACTGCTCTTATATTGCTGCTATGTTGCTTTGTTTTGTTGTGCTGAGTGAGTGGCCTATTATGTGTGTGTGTTGTGCAGGCTAATGTAGTCTGTTTCATGGGAGGTCATGGCCAACTTCAACTTGTCTTCGACTGGGATCGACTAGTAAATTTCTTGATAACTCGTGATCGACCAGTTGGCAATATAGTCACAAATACAAAATGCCAAAGTTGAGTATCACATGTGCAAATGCAGTGTACCATCACCTTAGTAAGTGATGCACTGACAGAAGGCAAAGTGTCTGTTACACCTAAATCATGATTTCCACGCAATAACAGAAAAATGTATTACAATATCTTCACGGTGTTTGCCGAGCTAGCCTGTGGTCAGCCATCACAAGAGGCACCTAAGTATATCCATGACCAAACAATTCACAATTGATGAATCATTTTTATGTTCTTTCTGGAATATTGATTGAAAAGTGCTGTTTTTAGGCAGCTTGTCAATTCAATGCAAAATCAGGTGCAATCGAATCAACCGGGTGACACTTGGCAATCAACGGGTTGATGCGATCAACCTGTTGGCCACCCCTGGTCAATTTCAGTGTTTAAGCTGCATTTCCTTTTGGTTGGAATTTTGAACATTCTACCTCAAGTTTTATGCAGTCAACCTTTGCTAAAAGACAGTTTGAGTTTTTAGTTTTTGTAAGCTACATAGTTTTCTATATTTTATACTGTGATCTACTACTCTCAGTTTTACAAAATATATTTTCTTTTTTATCAATTGATTGAATGCTGGAGCTCTTTTGCAATTAGCTGATGCAGGTGAAATTGTCACATGACAAGGGCTATGTCCTTGGATTACCGATTACCAGATCTTCTTTGCCATATAACCAAAAACCCAAACCCAAATTGTAAACCTGTGTCTGGTTTCCAAAACTTCTTAAAAAAGACTGTAGCTTATATCAAAAATGTTCCAATGAAAAGAATTGTCTCTATCAGCCCAGCCTAAACAATAATGCTGAGACTAGAGCCCAAACGGTGACCACTCACATAGCAGGAATTCCCTTTGGGCCAGGTTCATCCTACTAATGGTACCGTTTTTTATTTTTCATGGTATCAGTTTTTATATACTTATTTCAAAAGTTTCCAAACTTTAGTGGACAGATGTGTGGTTTAAGTTTGATAAGTGTTAGGTTTAGGTTTACTAAGTTTCTACCAAGCGTAGTCCAGCCTACTGCACACTTGTCATGGATTAGTGTCATGCTACAGGTGATGGATGAGTAAGTTTTCAAAAATGAAGGTCCACTGGTGGACCTATAACCACTGCCTGTTTCGTATTTAACCAGTGTCGCTTCGGATGCTAAATTTCAAAAATTTTCGGATAAGGATTGGACATGGATATCCAAAAAATTTATCGGATATGGATCAGGAGTTAAAAAATCAATATCCGCTCACCTCTGGCGTTTAGCACTACTGCAGTCCGAAGTCGTTTTTAACGATTTGTGTCAGCGTTGGAGGCGCAAAGCATTTCCAGTAATTTCAAGCAGCAGTCATCTTTAAGTCGAAATTGACAAAAAGCACGAAAGTTAAAGTTGTGGGAGTAAACTGATTGCACACGAATTAGTCTATTGTTTTAACTCTTGAGTACTGTATTCAGATTTTGCACGTGCTGACTAAATTTACAAAACATGTCAGATGTATACTTGTTTGGCAAATTGCCCTCTTTTTAGACGTTTAATTTCCTGCAAATGAAGCACGTGGGTATCTATTCCCGTTTGCTATATACTCGTCGTCTACACAGGAAAAAAGGCAACTAAAAAGCACCAAAGAAAACAGGAAGCTTTTAAGTATGAGTTTCAGAGTTAACTCAAGATTTATCACCGCTCGTACAGAAATTTATTTCGAGAAACAGACAAGCACAGCCTAATTTCCATCGTTTCGGTTTCGTTTGGCGGTGTGTGATAGAGTGACAATAATGTTGTTACCAGCTACTTCCTGCGTAACTGATGTAAAACCGTTGAAGAAAAGCAGCTTTGAGCATATCTTTACGTCATCAGGAAACTTTTTGTTTGCGAGTGTTGACCTGTCTTGAAGAGTTTTGGTCAGGACACTTGCTACTTCAATGCCATTAAAATCAACACAAAACGTTTCTGATAATAACTAAAGTAAGTTTAAATGCAACTGGTGGTCTGAGGAGAATAACGCTTATAATATGTGAAGCAGCAAGCTGGAAAGGAACGGTTTTTATTTAGTCCAGACTACGGAAACGATGTTGCTGGTTTCTGGCAAAAAAGGCTACATGAAAAAGTATATTTTTTTGGAAGACATAAAATTCAACGTCATGAAAGCGTCAGTGTAGACTGCAGTGGTGGGGGGCCTATTTACTACCACGGGCGGGTAGCAAAACGTGTCTCATTTCATCGCATGATGAAAAACAGTAAAGCATGCATAGTGTTTTTTAACTTAATCTTTGAGAAGCGAAAGAAACATCTTGACTTACTGTCCAAGTTCCTACTTATCTTGGTGTTTCGATTTAACGCGATGTTTTGTTAATTTGCGTAACGGAAACTCTGACGCGGGTCGATTCAATGGTCCCGCTGGCCGCAGGTTCCCCACCTCTGGACTAAAGAGTTTAGTATCGCGGCAAAGCTGAATAAACGCAGTGAAGGTAGTTTTTTAACGCATTCAAACTGTTGCTGTCACTTCCGCGATGCATGGGTATAAAACTTCAGGTAACATTCTGTTGCGGCCCATTCTACGCTCGAATGATAGTAACAATAGGCAACGCGCCTCGTTACTGGAAGTAATTTTTTGTCCATTCTTCACATGCTAAGGTAGAATGTGATATAAATGGAAGAAAGTCAGTTTTCTGCTTTGCACGCGAAACTCTCCTTTATTTTGACAAAATGGTGGTACATTTTAAAAGGTTTTTGGCCCCGTACGTAGCAAAGCAGTGGCCTGACGCATTTTTAGGCACGGTTAACCTGCTTGTGTTGTCAGAATGTAAAAATCTTCTTGAGTGATACTTGTGCTATCCAAACTCTGACAACTTCTTACAGAAGGTACCGCATAATTGCTAGCGAGCATACAAGGATTGATTGTGTAATGTGCAGAATGCGAAGAAGGTAGCAGGTACGAACCATCCAGCCTCGATCCAGATAAAAAAGTTATAACGCTTATGTTTGTTTTGATAGAGCTTGTAGAACGATGTTCTGAAAATATTTTGCAAATGTTGGCCGTTGGTGTTGGACAAGCTATACTTAGTAGCCAGTATTTAACACTTCCACTTATAGACGTAGTTTATACGCACCGTGATCTTTTCTCTGCGTTATGCCTAAAAATTGCTGCCGAAAGTAAACTTCCCATTTATACGTTGCATAGAGATGTTTACTTTGTGTTTGTGCGTTGATGGAGCACAGTGCATGTCATCATCACTTGATAAAAGGAACTCACCTGCAGAATTGTGCGTGTGACTTCGACAAGTTTCTTCTGTAAAGCTTTGCTGATGTTGAACTGTACGGAACTTTTATTGAAGCTTCAGGCGTCTCGTTGAGTTTCACCAATCACCGCTTCCGTGCTCGCATGTCGCGTTTTTAACGTCGACACCGTTCGCGCAGAATACAAGAAAGATTAAAACAACGACGCCTGGAAAGGGAAGCAGAGGAACGAAAGCGAGAGATCGAAATGGAAAAATCGAGAAGAAAGCAGGGACAAGACATATCAAAAATAAAGGCAGAGTAAGTTATTCTTATTTTAAAAGTAAAATAGCCATTCCACACACCCTGCACAACAGTTGTCACCAAAACAAGATTGAAACGTTTTCGCACTGCTACTCCTGGTAAGCAAAAAGTAGCACTGACCCACAGGTGTAGCCAGGGGGGCATGTCCCCCCAAATTTTTAGCGTATGTAGTCATTTTATGTTTTGAGAGGCGGTGTGCCAAACAAAATAGTGTTGCTCGCCTGAAGTCAAAAGTTTGCCCCCCCCAAAATTTCGGGCCGGCTACGGCGCCGCACTGACCGGGGAGGTGTTCTCTCTCAAACTCCTTTTCAATTCAATACGGATCAAGATAATGTGAAGTTATTCCTTCTACTTTTCCAATGCGAAACGCTTGACCTTCCTGCAACAGCAACAAACTTGACTGGTGACAAGTTTTTATTGGCAAGCGCTGCCGCTTGTCCGTCGAGACAAGCGAACAGTTCTACAGAGGCCACTATGACATTTTTTATCTTTAATGCCCGGTTGCATAAACGTTTCGTAGCGAGCGGGAGTCCCAATCCGGCATCATCTGATCCTCTGTTCATAGGATCCATTTCAAAGAAGCGCAGAAACAGGCCGAGGAAAAAAAGCGCCAGAAGCGTGAAGACGCTCTTGCGCGCCAGAGGGTCAAGGACCAGATCGCCCAGGACCGGGCCGATAAAAAAGCACGCGAAGGGAAGGCGAGACTCGCCGCAGCCGAAGGAAGCGCTGGCGCTCCTGAAGCGACGCCCAAGGTTGCGACTGCGGTTCCCAAGGTGGAGCACACCCACGCTCGTCTGCAAGTACGTGATCTGTAAAAACAATTATCACTTTTCGGTCACCACGTCAAGTTTTTTTCGCGGTGTTCCACGCTGTGGTGTCATTCGCGCTTCCTGAAGCAGCCCCTCGCCACAGTCTCATCGTTTAAATCAGGGGTCAACAAACTACGGCCCACGGGCCAAATGCGCCGCGCGCAGCCATTTTGTCAATGATGAAAAAATAATATATTTTTACTAAATTTGTTGATTTGGTAGAATGCAACAAATCCCGAAACAATCACATTACGTAAGACGTCCAGCCCTCGACATGTTCTGCTATAGGTTATGTGACCCTCGGACAAACAAGTTTGGAGACCCCGGGTTTAAATCAATCCTTAAAATGGACGTCAAACTGGCGCTGTGTGTTTCGTGCTTTGCACTATGACGTTGTGCCTACAGGATTTTGGCTTAGTGTTGGTTGCGTAGCAACGTCAATGACATGTTTGAATACGAATTGATGGCATAGCAGAAAAGGTTTCCTTTTTGGTCCGTTTATGGCTCAGCACGAGCAGCGAAGATTGATTTACGTTTTCACTTTTCATCTTTCCTTGCTGCTTGGGTTTCTTTCACTCAGGTTGTTGAAAGGCTGATATTGAAGTTCTAGTGCCAAACGAAACTGCTTGCAAATAGGGCAGACGACTGCAGTGCAAAAAAGCCATTTAAATTTTGTATGTGATTGTGGCCGAGTTGCATTTCATTGACTTAACGCTCTTTCATACAAATGTGTGTTCAAGTCTGGAAGGTATCATATGTAGCTGGTGACCTGGGGTGAACGGCTATTGATATCAGCGCATCCGACCCCGTTGTATGTGTTTGCTCACTCCGGAACAGGTCTCTTGGTCGATCTGGGCAGTGGCTGGAGGGTGCGATCAGGGAATGGGTGGAGGGTGCGATCAGGGAGTGGGTGGAGGGTGCGATCAGGGAATGGGTGGAGGGTGCGATCAGGGAATGGGTGGAGGGTGCGATCAGGGAATGGGTGGAGGGTGCGATCAGGGAGTGGGTGGAGGGTGTGATCAAAGGATGCTGAAAATCGGGCTTGGTCAGTCGAAAAAAAATTACCCTTACGAATTCAATGGTAAGGAACTAATAGTGGTGAACAGTGTGGCATACATTTGAAATACGTGGCTTGTGCATGACGGACAGTTTCGTTTTTAAGAGAATTGCGAAGGCTTGTTGCTTCATGTTTCCTCCATGCTTCCGCCTCTTATTTGTGCATTTGATTTATCGGTTTATCCAGGTTGTGGAAAATATGCCTGCAAAAAATAACAAACAGCAAGCACTGTTGGAGACTGCTTTTCCCTTCGTGCTATTGCGCGCCTGCAGGGTGCAGGCACGACTAAATAAATGCGGTATTGACTTTGTCCATGCTATGCTAGGTGCTTCTCGTTGGTAAGCTCTGCAGAACATTCTCGTCGAAGCTGAGCAAAATGTGCACGAAACCTTCTTGCTTAATAGAAGATCTGCGACTAAATATCACCAACGAGTAGATACGGCCGGGCAGTTCAATTAGTAGGTCCATTTCAATGCGCTATTGAACCTTATTGTCAGGAAAATGTTGATAGAAGTAACTTATGGTCAGCTGAACAAACTTACCCTTACGAAATCAATGGTAACGAAGTAATAGTGGCGAACAGAGTTCTACCACTGCTATACCAAGTGTTACTCTCTGTGCAAAGCTGTGTGCATCAATTTTTTTTGCAAAATGCTACATCTGTCATATATTGTACGTTGTTGACAGCTCACAATGTTAACTGTGCTGTACTAGTTATACTACATGCACTTTATGCTGCCTTAATAGCAATACGTGGCCCTTTGAGAGAAAACATGATGCTGATGTTGTCCTTGAGTGTGCAAGATTTGCCACCGAAAATTTAGTTGGTTGCGTGTTGAATGCGGGACGTTTTAAATCTCAATGAAGTGAAGGTTAAACACCTAACTCGATAAAACAGAATTTCTGAATTTTTATAGGTTTGGTGAAGATTTGAGTGTCTGGCTGGGGTTTTTGGGTGCAGCTAACACCCAAAACATTTGTCACTGTCTGCACAACGTATCAGAAAGTGTAGCAAACATTTGCAATTGCTTTTTGTCCTCTGTTTTGTTGCGCTGCTATAGGATTTAACAATTGGATTAGCTTCAGCAGCAGGTAACTTCATTGCAGGCTGTCGGGAACCTGTTATCTTGAATGATGTTTTGCTCTCCATTCAGGATATAAGACAAAATTAAGCACAGTTCGTAATAGTTTCCATCATGCATGGCATAGCGTTTGCACCTAATCAAACCCATTTTAAAGACCTGTGCATGTCGCCTGTTAACCCATTAATGGCGGCGGATGGTTTCTAGGAAATGCGTAAAGAACATTTCTGCGTACGTGACTATTGCTTGTATCTGTGTGAACTTTGCCACTGCTTTGGTTTTGGGTTCCCTGCCTAATCGATTGCTAGCGCAATTACCTGCAGCAGTTCCTTAGCTGCTTGTAATGCACAAAATGCGATAAGAGCCATCGATCCCAATTCTCTTGGCGTCATCCACTTTAAATTCTGCAACAGTCGCATAATGACGATTTGTTTCTCTTTTTGTAATTTGGTTTATGATATTTTATATGCTGCGTTTCTGGCAGGTATGCATCTTATGTGCGTTGAAAAATGCTTTTCACATCCGAGCAAAAAACAGAAACCTTGCTAACGAATCTCATAGTGATTTTTGTTCGGGTGCTGGAGTCTGATTTCTGCTGAGCGGTTCAACTTGCAGGCGTCGGTCGACTACAAATTCCCTCCGTCTGTCCGGTTCGGGAAATTCTGATTTAGCCACATCAGCTTGAGCCCCTGGTGGGTTTCTTGAAGAAATTCCTGAAAGTTGACTTCCTGTCTTTGTTTTACGTCAGATCCGCCTTCCCGGTGGCTCGCAGATGGTCCATCAGTTCAGAGCTCAAGAGCCGCTGTCAGCTGTTCGCCTGTATATTGAAATGAACCGCACAGACGGGAGCAGAGACGCTTTCGATTTAATGACCGCGTTCCCGAAGAAAATCTTCACTCGAGACGAAATGGAGATGCCTTTAAAATCCTTAGGTATGTTTGCCATTCATACATGTACATATATTTATAAAGATATATCATTTTGCGAACAAATGCCGACTTGGCTTCTTTCGCACTTCCAACCAAATGTTGACAAGGTAATCGGCGGAAAATATGCTCTTATCAGCGCCACGCTGACAAATGCTCGAGTCGCGCGTGACAAGTGATGTTTGCCCAAAGTTCATGTTAGAACCGGTCATGTATGAATCGGTTTTAAATGTCAGTGTTTCCGTTGCAGGCCTGACGCCGTCCGCCGTGCTGATCGTAACGAAGCCTCATTGATACCAGCGGTGCTCTCTTCTATTTTCGAAAAGATGTTGTCATGCAGATTGATTCTCTTGTACCAGTAAACAGAATGAGCCAGCAGCAGTCTGGTTAAGGGACCTTGCTTTGAAGAAACTATCGCATAAATTTTTGTTAAGTTGTTCCCGGCGCTGCCATAGTACGAGTACGAAATTCCTTTTTGGTTACGGGACTAAGATTTCCTTTTTTTTTACCAAAGTACTGCGCATTTGGCTTAATTGCCAAGAAATAAATATTTGCCAGAAAACGCTTCGCTGTTTACTCCGCACGAAACAACTCATCTCGGATCGCGGCAAGGACTTCGAAGTTCTGCAGAAAATTGCCGGCTGTAGTTTCTTGAATAACACAGATTTTTATCCTACGTTTGCACGGGAAAGACTTGGAGCAATGTCTTTTTAGTCCGATCGCAACGCTGATGGACTGCTAACTAAAGAAGACGTCGATCTGCGTGGACAAGAGTACGCAGCACAGGACGCATTGACCCGATTTAGACAAAGGTGTCCAAAGTGCGGCCCTCAATGCACGTTTCACATGCTCCACGGCTTTGGTTTCAATTTGTGTACGACCGCCAAGGTGTCAGGCCCGTAGCCACGGGGGGCAGTGCCCCCTCAAAATTTTCTTGTTCCCAAAAAAATTTGTTTTAAAAATATAATAAAAACAAAAATCATGCCCCCCTAAAAATGTATTTTGCCCCTCCAAACCTCAAACCCTGGCTACGGGCCTGCAAGGTGTTGATCACGTTTGGAAGCGACGGTGGCTTCTCGCTGCTTCTAAGATGTTTTCTATTGTGCTGAGAGCGAGTGTAAGCACGAAAGCCGTCGCAAAGGAGTGTTCATGCACTGCGGCAAAATATGTCGGAAGGCATGGGCGTGGGAAGGATTTTTTCCTGGGGGGGGCACAAGGGGATTTTTCCAGGTGGAGCAAAAAGTGGTGAAATTTCTTTTTCCCACTCGCATCTAAGAAAGCAACTTTTTTTGCTGAAGTTTTGAAAATGTAGAGGGGACAAGTCCCTCTGACACCACCTTCCGACGCCAAAGTCGGAAGCGACTTACGGCCCGCCGGCCCCTTCATGCGATCAAATGTGGTCCTCGGAAATTAAGTTTGGACACCCCTGCGAAGCTTGCATTGCTCTGAGTAGATTACGTTGCGCCAAGAATCCCGTCAAGCGTGACCGACGGCGAAGCTACAGCTTAGTCGCATCACCATGCGGTCGATCCCATCTTCGAAGTTCAACAGCGCTGTGCAAAAAAAACGTAAGAAAAAAACTCGTTTCCACAAAAACGTCCATCAGACCAGTGACACGCACCAGTTGGCTTAGTTTGATTTGCTTCTTCACGGAAAAATAAAATTGGTTGAAAGTGATGGTGACTATTGAGTTTTGCATTACTGCGGCGCACCTTTGTTTTTTTTTAATGGAACCCTGGAACAATTAAAGGTTTCAATGCAGCGGATGATTATGACTCGCTCATTCAAATTTTCGGATCTAGCAGCATGTTAAAAATCGTAGTGAACGAGTTGACACTCAGCACAAGATTGCTGAAGTCGTATTTCGTTCAGTATAGAAAACTCATTACGTGCACTGAGCTCACACTCATTGCTTAAATGCATTCTGTTATCTCGGCCAGCGCCAGATTTAGGGGGGGCGGACCTGGGGCCCCCACTATGTTCAGGTGTTTAGCCATACGTGTGACATGCGCGTGCCACTTAGTTATATTTAGAAGGGAATGTTTGTTTGTAGACGCTATTAGTTCTGTCGGCCAGATGGCAGTATTTCTCTTGAGTATTGTTCGATATTGTGACGAAACAACCGTTACACTTGTAGGTTTCCTGAAAGTCGGTCAGGTATCTGAATCTAGTGAATGCAAGATCTAGGGAAAACCACGTAGAACACATTAGCTTAGCCTGCGTCTCTTCTAGTTTCTGTTAGATATTGCGTCTGCCTTACTCAGATTTGCACAGGTCACATGTGAGAAGCACTGTGAAGTAGGGCTAACATACGTCCTCTGTTGAGGACATGTCCTCCTTCATGAAAAATGAAATGTTCTCTGAGGACATTCAAAACTGTCAAGATGTCTTTTGTTGCATTTCTTATTTTACGTAGTTATAATCAGTGGCTTAACAAGTGCTTTGATCCAGGGGGCAAAACTCGGCTGCAAGGGGACGCACTCAGAAAAAAACTTCAGAAATGATGGTGGATGGCTATACTAAAACCCTATATCACCGGGAAATACCCCGAAAACCGCAAAAAAGCAACAACCTACAATCAAAGGAGTACTAAAACCTAAATATAAGTTAATTGGGGGCCAGGTTTTTGCATTTAGCTTGCTAGGGGGTGAGTCACCCATCTGACCCCCGTCCGTTGCACCACTGGGTATAATATATTGCATTTACATACAAGCTGACCATGGTATGCAAACGCCCTTGCCTTCAAGATCAACTCCTGAAAATTCTTATACACGATTACCAGGTTGATCAAATAGAAAACGTTCTTCTGCAATTTGCAAAAGGTAACCTTATGACAGCTCTGCAGCATACAAATCAGAATGCGAAATAATTCCCGTTTATTGAAGCCATTCGAGGCGGTCAGACCACGGTGTTTGAAATGATCTGTTCACGATAACATTTTTTCCAAACTGTCTTCGTGGAAATGCGATGATTTTGGTTGATAGGCTTCATTTGGCATAAAGTAAGAATTTTGTTTTGTCTAAACTCTAGAACGTAGATAAAACAGCTCGCATGCGACTTTTGTTGTCATATTGCTGCTTGGAAGTGATTGCGCTCGGTAAGCCGCACCAGTCAACTGGGATCCTGCATAACACGTGGTCCACAGCAGAGTTGGATCAATTACAAATGTAATTGTAATTGAATGTAATTAATTACATATTTTCATGTAATTGTAATTTTTTGTTCTTGTGTAATTGTAATTATAATTGTAATTTATAAAAAATTTGACCTAAATACATGTAGGCCTACTCTCAACAATTTCACAGAGTTCGAAGAAGCCCTTGAACTAAATCCCTGTTACACTTGCTTAGGACATGCTGTAGATTTTATTGCAAGATAGATGCATACTGCACATAATTTTCCAAGTGCACAGCACAATCGCATGCACCAGGGGTGTCAAACTGGCGCTCCGCTGGCGCTATGTCAAACAGTAGTTCTGCTTTTTGTTTTCGGCAAATACTTCGCAGAAATTTGCCTCAAATGCAACTTTTTAACATTATGAATTCGCATCTTTAAATTTACGTGACAACCAACGTTACAGCAAAGCCAGTTACATTTCTGCACGAAACAAATCATGGTTGCACTGTGCTCTCTCACAAGTGCAGCTGTTAAACTCTTATTATTTCAAGCCAATGACCTTTCTTACAGTATACAACCAGTGATTACTATAAAAATCACTGATACCACACAGGGTGAAATGTCGGACGGAAGCAGAGCAGTTAACAATTTTTTGCTGTCTCTAGAAACTTGGAAAATGCTAAAAACTTTTTTGTCGAAACGAAAACTTATAAACTATCAGAATTAGTGATACCACATGACACCCTGTTTCATCAACCAACGTTTCGAAAATTTCTTTGAGGTTTGGCCAACACACTGTTCTCCGCATAATTTACACTGGTTGCAACGTAAATACCGTAATTGGCGCAAGTTAGCACCTGCCTTAAAGGAAACAATTTGCCCTTTGAGTGCAAGGCAGTGACTTTAGGTACCATATTTGCATCGTGCTTGCCAAATTTGCCACACAACGCACAGTGTCCGCATGGTCTCGAGTAACCTCTTTGCTGTTGGTTCGAAGCTTCACTGTGCTCCAGTGATCTGTAGTTTGTTAGAAGTTGGCCAACTGTGGTTGGTCTTTTATAAGTGATCATAGCTTCGTTATTTAAAGTTTTTTCCTTCTTCGTTAGACGAAACAGGTTGGGAAAAGAAGTTGGCCAGACACTGCAATTCTTTTTATCACTAGGATTTGGTGGGTGCAGTCTATTTTCCCACTTGGACACCAGTGTGATCATGTCGTTCGTCATATTGCCTGGAAATTTCGACTTTTTTGCTTTGTTCTGTAATCTAGATTAATCTAGTAACGGCATTGGCGTCAGGTAATGCTACGTCTATGGCTAAAGCATTTCAAGCCTTTTGCAACTCTTGTGCTTTATTGTGTTATCACTTATCTTTCCATTAGTTATTTTTACATGTAGCCTACTCTCCAAGTGGTTGCTTTTCAATGTAAAAGCGAAAACGTTCAAATTGCGAGAGAAAACTAATGTCAATCTTGACCTGGCACCACTTCAGGGATCATCCACCATATTCTCTCAAAATATGTTTGTAATTACGATTTGTAATTAATTACAAGTTTTAAGAATAATTGTAATTATAATTGTAATTTGCGATTTTTAGCACAGAGTAATTGTAATGTAATTGAAAAATTTGGAGGAGTAATTGTAATTATAATTGAACAGATTTGATGTAATTGATCCAACTCTGGTCCACAGTGACATTCTTAATGCGTATTACAGCACATACTGCATCGGATCTCAAAGTACGTCTGCCCTCTCCCATCCAGTATCCAATATGCATGGTACAGTAGATGAACTTAACTTCAGTTGGCGGTGAATTGGCGGAGTACAGCAAAGAGCACCCACTTTGGGGTTTGCGATTTCTATCACCATTTTACAGGCACATTTCATAAAGCTAAAACGTATCGTTGAGTCCGAAAACCGGTTCAGCCATGGCCGTACCGGACGAATAGGTTGCGCCGGCCTTGCAATGTTTGTTTAACGGGAAACTCCCGATGTTCAATGGTTACAGCCAGCAGCAGCGATCGAATAACATTCGCCACTCTTTCACTTCACAACGGCGACAAACAAAGCAAACCAAGAAGAAACACTTGCATATCCGAACTGTGGTATAACGAGCCCACTTCCGCTCCGCGGAAGGAAACCTCAGCAACACCCCTTCCGGGGATTGAAATTCAGTTCTTTGGATCTGTTGCAGACGACACGGCCACGGCAAATACGACGCGAAGGTCTTTGTACTGCGCAAAATACAGTAAACCTCGGTTAATCCGGATTCGATTCGACCGGCGATTTTATCCGGTTTAGGCGAAGATCCGTATTATCCGAAGATGGTTGTTTCTATAGCCTGACGTCATTTCGGTACTGAGATATCGGTGAGAATCGTTTAAAATTGAACATATTTACGACACAACAGCAGATTTTCGCAGGAGCAAAAC
>Ga0210059_1006497_pt1 | contig 18733 bp, 13 predicted proteins | sample Ectturendosymbi2_FD_188042 | JGI IMG/M metagenome (GOLD analysis project Ga0210059, IMG submission 188042) | Ecteinascidia turbinata endosymbiont from Florida, USA - Sample 2 (SPAdes) (version 2) | ecosystem: Host-associated > Tunicates > Ascidians > Unclassified | place: Key West, Florida... | reverse complement strand
TAAAGTAGCCTACGCAAGTAAACTTTCGATTTTTGTTATGTATAGAAGTACAGCAAACTTTCAGTTTTCCTTTTTCCCTGCTGAGACATTATTATCAAATGCCTGAATGCTTCTATGTTAACAACTGCGGTTTTTGAGCTCGTGCAACAACTGCATCATGCTACAGAAATTGGTAATGTAGCCAATGCGGCCAGCGCTTGCGCTGATTAGCCTTAGCAGACAAAATAAAGGCAATTGTTTCGGATAAATTGAGCTATCGCGGAGCACAATCTTAAACATGCGTAGTGGACGAAGTGTCTGCAAGAAGTGGTGAGGTGGTTTCTGGATGCAGACCATAACGCAGATTCCCCCGAAATCTAATTATGACTGTTTGGGCCATTTACAATGTTTCTTGAAATTTGCATAATTCATTCCGTGGTATTTGCATTAAGTCGACGAATTAACAAGCAAAAAGTATGCACAAACAAGTAATCTCCTTTGCGCAAGTAATGAAGTTTTTGGAAAATATGGATCTCAAGGGGGGGGGTTTAACCCCAAACTCCCCCTTGCGTATGCCCTTGGTTTCTAGCGTATCGTACTGCGACATTTTGTGTAGCCTGATGATCGCTGGGAAAACACGGAAGGCAAGACGAGGCCCCTAGGCAATTCTTTGCAGTATGTATGTAGTATATCAATAGGCGTCGTGTTGCTGGTTAATTTGACTGAACCCTGTGGTTTCATGCAAAATGTTTTTTAATGGTCTTGCGTAGCGTTATGAAAATGCTCACTTCCTGGAAGATGGCAAGTGTAGTCGTCTCCTGCACGCTGCCAATATTTGTGCTGCGTTGATCCTCGTTGGTTCAACAAAGGGCGTCCTGAATTTGTTAGAGGATGTGAGAGCGTCTACACTCAACATCGTGTCAGTCATTTGACTGCTTCTGCTTTGGCCTTCATTTCCAGGCACCAGACGAAAGCTCATCTGCACCACCAAGTGGAGGTGGTGGTGGAGGAGGAGGTGGAAGCGGCGGCGGCGGCGGTGGAGGAGGAATGGATATGATGGCAGAACTACAGAAAAGAATGCAGTAAGGATTATTTAATGTTAGTTTAACTTCATTAAACTCATACGCACACACAAACGTTCGAATGGATTTTTAATGTTGCAAGTTGCAACCTCTCCGTTGGCGTTGCGTTTAATGTGCGATTCACCACGAACGTTACGTGCGCGAAGAACAACACCCATATATATGTGGCGCGGACAAACAATAATAGAGTGATCTCGTCGGGTGATCTCTATTGTTGCTTGCTGCCACAGTGTGATGCTTTGCGCACTTGCCGCTCGGGCTTTCCGATCGCAACAGTAGCATGAAGCTATCTAATCCTATTGCTGTTCGTATCTCGCCGATAAATGCATCATAACCTGGCTTATGTTACGTCAGTGGTCGCATAAAGAGAACCAAACGGTCCCAAGGTTAACAATGTAAAGTTATATTGTGATGCAGCAACGCTGACTGCGATTGCGCGATGTTTTCTTGCTTTGGCCACGTGTTTTACACTATTTATTGTTTTCAGGCGTCGCAGAGCGAAACAAGAAAACGGCGTAAGTTGTTCATTCGATTCATGTGTAGGCGCGGCATGCGGCATCGGGTGTGTTGAAGAGGTCTGCGCCAAGTGGGCCTTGGCAAGGTTGCACCGCAGTTTCGCATTTCTCACCGCCTTGATTAGGTCTTTGTGGTCGCTGCACAGAAAACTTGCTTGAAGTTATTTCTCGTATTACAGCAAACGTTTTCGAAGGCCTCAGATTGATAAACATGACTAACGCTAATTGCTAGTGTGTTCAGGTTCGGATGCGCAGCCGTCACTGAAAATATAAGTCGTCCTCAACTGCGACTTGCGAGTAGCGACCTTGTGCGGAAGCTAGCTTTGTTTACTCCTCCCCTCTGTTTTTGTGGCAAACTTGTGTCTCATGTTCAAATGTGACCGAAACTTCACTCTCCACTACAATTCCAAAAATCTCTCCAACCACTTGGCACGTCAAATGCACCATAAACTTTGACTGCCATATTTTACTTGGCGGAATCATCGCTAGGATCCTGTATTCGTTTGAAATAAAGATGAACATGACCATTTTTTGCCAGGTTGTACAAATGAGCGGTATGTTGTAAGTAGGTAGTACCCCTAAATTTGCTGGTTTTCAATTGGCAGGAATCAGGCGGCGGCGGTGGTGGCGGCGTTGTACCCAAGCCTGCCAGCAGCATCACTCCCGCGTCGAAACCGTCAACTGCCCGTGAGTTTTTTTTTTCACCAGATTGAGTGTGGTCGTACGTGTGCCTTGTGTCACTCAGTTCCATTGAGTGGTGGTAGCGTGAAATCGTTACCGACGTTGAGCCTTAGAAATTTTTCCATCACTCGTTTCTGACTGCTCATGTGCAATTCATACCGACGCGTTGTGTTGACCCACTGAATATAAGTATTTTTTTGATTTATCCAGTGCAACCGTAGCACATCGCACTACCGTACGTGCAGAAACAGTGCTGTTGAAAATTGCACTTCGTGTTTTTTTCAATGAACGCCCACAAAACTACTCAGTCGGCTGGGTTCGAATGAAGCAACAACGCTCCACTGTTATATTGTTTGCATTTAGATCCTTTTGAATGTTTCCTGCCTTGATAATTGTCAACAATTACAATCGTTGCTGTAAAACGCGTACATTTGCCACGCGAGTATTGAGGGGCGAAGATATGTCTGCCTAGCGCGAGTGTGAGAGCTTGTTAACCGGCTCGTAACTTGCTGCTCGTGTGTCGCAGCTTCTACGGAAAACAAGAAGCCGTGGCAGAAAAGCAACAGCACGAACAATGCTCCTAATTCCAGGTATTTCCTTGCAATCGTTCTACAGCTTACTCAGCCCACGCTTTGACTTCATTTCCGTAGTGGTTTCGATTTCACGCCGAAAAAAAAATATCTCAGCACCGTGGAATATAAGTCGGGCAGTGATGGCTGTCATCACGTTCGTTCCAGGATCTTTAAAAACGTTTTGTGTAGCAATCATTTCGTTCAAACTAAACACGATTCAACATAAGTATCAGCGTGCAATACGTGAATGTGGCAGGCAACCTAGTTTCACGGATACATCAGCCACCAATCCCAGAAGACCTTCTCTTGGGCAGTAAGTAAATGGGTGGATTTCAAAGCGGTGAATCTCAGGCCTGTGTCTTTGCTGTGACAATCTAAAAATTTCCAAATCCTTGTTTCAACTGACCGAAAATGCATCTTGTGCCTTGATTCACAGGCTTCTTAAATTTTGAAAGCTTTTTTTTCTTGGAGTGTAACGACTCTGCATTAGAGCTGTTTCAACTCCTCTACTAACGCTGTGCATGGAATCAGTGTCGAGTTGCGAACAGTTCAAAATGACAGTCAAACCTCCCCTGAATTTGTAGATGGTAGTAAGCTACGCATTCGTGTTGTCGTTTTGATTTGTACTGATCATGCGCTTGCGATCCTGGCTCTGTTTTTTTTTTGTGAGGATGACATGATGTTGCGGTTCGCACAGTTGCTGGTTGTAGTGTCGTGTTCCATGACTGGTGATGGCACATCCTTGCTTTTTTCGCCGCGGTGACGATGATGAGCGCTATAAAGTACTTGAGCGCCTTGATTTTTCACCTTGCTTATTATTAACGGCTGGAGCGAAAGCAACGGTGAATACTTAACTGAGGCTGCTGCACGACAACAGGTTGCTGCTCCTTTATGAAAAGGACGTCCAATTAACACTATTTGCAAATCTTGAGCTGCAATCTGTGGATGATTGAAAGGTTGTTTTTATGTTCACTTATTTTTCATTCGTATCGGAAAGTAACGCCAGTGATTGTTGCTAAACACAACCTTCTCCTGTTGCTTGAGCTAGAACTTGCATGCGCGATCAGGATCAGAGTTTGTTCAGATTCCAACCTTGTGAAGCGTCGCAATCGAGGGGATTGTATCTTTCAATGTTGGTGAACGCGACTGTTAGAACGGACTTGTGTAAACGCCGGTTAAGCTGTCTGTGCGTAGTTGTTTTACGCCAGGCAGTGCGTTTAGAGAGCGGCGTGCACTCAAGTCGACTTTTATCAATACGCCGGTCGCTATCCGGCAATACCTCGTTTTAGCTGCTCTGGTGATTTGCTCGCCTCGTTTATCAGCTGTGTTTTCTTTGTAATGCTTTGCTTCCGTTGCAGTCGCAAGTCTGGTGGCGCACCAACTGGATCTGAAATGGAACAAATGAAACAGGTTCGTGTTTTTCGATTGGCAACTGCACTGTGCACAGATTGAACAACCCTTCCTTGTGCTACTGTATCTTTAGCGAGCAAGGTCTAAAGCAAATTCAATGGTACTTTTGGAGCTTCCGGCAAAGCAAACCATGTTGCGATCGCCGGTAATGATGAACCGTCCCCAAATCGTTCTGGTGCGAAAGCCAGTTGCTTTCGGATATTTAATATTTAAAACCTATGCGTTTGTTGCAGCCACAAAGATTTGCATACGCAGTCGCAGCTCTTCAAACGTTTGCATTCCTTGCGTTTGAAAGTCGCGCATAGCGGCCACGCTTTGCTTGGGTCTTTCCAGTGGTAAGGATGTGACAAATACGCGCTTTTTGTAAGAATGGCAATACCATTCAAAACTGAACAGCATCGTTTACCCTCACTGCAACATAATCTGATTACCCGTGTTTGGTTTTATGCAAGCACACTGCAACTCACTTCTTGTTGATATGTTTTAGAGCAGCCGATCTTACTGTTTTTCATTTTACCGAAATCAGGTGGAATGCAATTCGTTGACAACCCCATCCTTAGACGCGCCAGTGCCGATCGATTTCACGCCAAAAAAAAACAGTTTTTCGGGCACACTGTATAATATCCTTTGCCGCATGATGGGTCAGTCATAGCTTGTTGGTGGAGCGAATGTTGACACGGGTGACGTGCTTCCTCAATAAACACGGCAAGATCAGCAGAATCCGTCAAATTTCAGTTGATACTAGGCTTTGACCCCAGCAACAGTCCTGTTTACGGCACAAGGGAAGCTTAAACAACGTCACAAAACGATATTTTTGGTGTAACTTTTGCCGTAAAAACCGTAAGAGTTTTTTAAACCAGTTTGTAAAACGCTTCTGCCTCAATGTTCGGCGCTTATCAGTAGAGTTTCTTACGCATGTCTGTTGAAACCATATCGTCGAGTTGCACGTGAAACCACGATTTCGCTCGAAAATGCCCCCCTTCAAACGCCACCACCGTCTTGTCCGAATAAAATAAGATGTCAGTTCTCGATGAACGTATCATTGCACAAACTCACCGTTGCACTCAAAATTTTCTGTCGTCGTTCTACCACATATGCGTAAAAAGCTCCTTCAAAACAAAGCCCGATTAACTGGCAGCGCACCGGCGCTCACCTAATCTGGAGCGTGACTGTTCGATCGAAGAAACGCTGGCGATTGAGCCGGAAACGCCAACAAGCAGCTTGTCGCAGCGCATCCTAATGTGCACTGCTGTATTGGAGAAATGTAGCCTGGTTGATGCGGGATGAGTGGTTTGTGTACCGTCGATTTTGAATAAAAATTAGTGAAGAGCTAATAAAATTGAATAAATGCATGAGGGGAATTATTGGCGCTAGATTTGAGATTTTCAATCTCTTGTGATGGATACGTCATGACTATATAGTGAAAGCTTTTGCGTTGATCAAAAGCAACTTCTGTAATAGCGTCTTTGACAAAATCTTACGCAAGCAATTTAATTACGTAATTATGTATGATTATTTTTCAATGCCCACGTGATCCCAGAACTTGGACTTAAATGGCTTGACCCTGGAAATTCCTCACAGTGAAGCTGAGACAAACCCGAAGTGACCCAACATTAGCGCGGATTGCTTATCTGCTTTTCAAAGCTCTGCCGATCCAAGCAGTTGCCACGTTCTCTTCTTCCACCTACAGACCCCTGTACAATATTTTTGCGGACGCACTGACAGTGCATTACATTTGTGACGCCAAAAAGCAATCCAACTGGAAGATAGCGCAAAGCGTTGGCAGCTCCTTCTGCAGTGGTTCACGCTTTAGAATTATCAATTCTGGACGGTCACACACGAAAAGCAGATTGACGGGAAGCTGGCGCGAGCAACGCCGCTGCATCTATTGAAAACCGAAACGGAAACGTTGGCATACGCGCCAGCTTTGTGTGTGTCCGCGGTGAGGTCATCTTGGAAGTCACACACGGAAAAGATCGACTGCGCTGCGGAGACTATCGGTGAAATGACTGAGCGTGCACAGTTGCGTGTGTTCTGTAAAAACCGCAAGTTGGAGTCGTATTTTATTGTTTCCGTGCGGACAACGGGTGTATCGAGTAAATGTTTTGCAAAAAAAAAAAATCGTGTTTTTCCCTTCAGGATATTGTAAATTTCGCTCTGTTAGTGTTGGTCGGTGTTCAAACAAATTGAGTTGCGCGTGACGCTCAATATCGCCTCGTTTCGCATAGAGCGTGAAAGCTCCCATGGGCCTAGACCAGTGGTTCTCATTATTCTCAACGTTTTTTGGCCCGTGGACCATTTTTTAAGAAAAAAGTTTCCTATGGACCAATTTGCTATGCTGACACCTCATGAAAAACTAGTTGTAATTGTATTGCACGTAAGTCAGTGAAATCAAGGGCTTGTTCAATCTTAGTCCTGGAACTCTCTGTGGACTACCGATGTTTCACTTTGACCACGTTGACCGGTTTAGACAGTATTTAAATTCGTTGTTTTAGTTTTGGGCTGTTGTCAAATGTTTACGAGCAAAAGTTTAATGCTTCCGACTGCCCCAAGTTTTGTTAAATCCTTTAGTACTGTTTCGAAATAGCAATTAAGCTGACAATGACATTCCTAGGTGGCCTTTAATGTTGTCACCGGTTAAAAAGTAACTACTAGGGCAACCAAAGTCAATGAAGTCAATTTTTTTCTGCCTTTTGAAAAGCTTATGAAACGTCCACAAACCAAATTTCGCGCTGATATCATGAGCCACTCGAAAGCTATTAGGTAAAAAAAATTCAAAATTTATGATTAGGTCAAAATTTTCTTGCAGCAGAGTTTTTTCTCGTTATCGATACTTTCATAAAGTTTTGTAACAACAGCATATTTTGATATGTTTTTGCAAGTTGAGTAGCAATTCTGAAATGTAATGGGTTTGTTGCGACTTTTGACATAATAATGTTGCTTAGTCCACAACTGGTCGATTGAATAGACTAGACATGGCAATGCCAGAAACGTGGTCTTCAGTACTTGGTTGGGCAAATGCTCAATCCATTATGCATATATTGTGTTTTAACTTATGGTAGTCTCAGATTTGACTCTACTGTAGTTATTAATGTACTTATCAACATATCAAACAACCCAATTCTTCAAAAGTTCGAAGTATAGTGCATGAATATGCTTCTGAGTTTACCTCAACACCTAAGGGTGAATTTTTCTGCAAAGTGTGTGACTGTTTAGTTAGTGAAGTGACAAAAGGTTTATGGTGGAAGCACATCGTCGTAGAGCAAGGCATCAGCGAGGTTCATTTCATGAAACTGAAAGTAGCCAGACATTTTTAAAACATGCTATACCAGATTTTGCAGATAAACTAAACCTATCGGTTTGTTTTCTAATACTGTAGTGCATATGAATATGCTTTGTATTCCGCATTTTCAACTGAATAAAGTCGAAATTTGTAAATTATAAAGTAAAAATTATAAGGTTTTAGGTCAAAAAGTTGGTTGCCCTGGTAACTACTCTATAACCATGTGAATCAGCTATAATTTAACGTTAGCAGTCTTGTCCCAGTCTTTTTTTTTCATTTTCTGCTAAACGTTGTTGGATGGAAGTGGTTCCTTAACGCGTCGTCACTTCCCTCTGTGCGGCATTTGTTAGCAGTTATATTTGCACAACACCTACAGAACCAGGAAACAACACCGAAAATGAAACTAATACAGCAGCTTAAAACGCATGACAGTCAACATCGCACATGTTTTCGTAGCGATCTAGGCAAAGTTCAAGTGTCCGGCTATCCCCTGGTTGTTGTCGCAAAAGATACATTATGCGTTTCTGGGCCACATTAGCCGGTAAACTGACTTCTGTCGACTGCTGACTGAAACCTCGTTGGCGCAATAACTTATTCTGCTGTTCGTTAAATTGTAGAAAAGGTTGAGACGTCTCAAACTTCTCAATCTCTTTTTACCGTGTCCTCTTCCGTACCTATTCGAGTTTTACCTGCTCAATGTGACCTGCAAGGCAAGTACGCAGTATAAGGTCCAAGAGTTCACCTGCGCTGTGTGAAAAGTGTTTACGGAGCAGCCCGTGGTTTCCCAGTAAGAGTATCTGGCCTGGCCTGAGCTGTTCACTTGTTTCATGCACTAATTCATATCCTGGGTTTTACCACCGTATAGTTGCAAAGTGTGTCCAATATTTGAAGTTGAACCGCTGAAAATGTGCGCAATTCGAAACGACTTCCAAGTGTTAAATTTGCAGAACTCATAATAGGTTGATCGTTGTGCGCTTACTTGTGTTGGTACGGTGCGTCACTCACCCACAAGCATGCGTTTACAAACTGGCACACGTGGCACGTACGGGTAAACTGTTTTTCATGATATTGAGTCGAATATCTCGGTTCGAGGTGTACATGGGCTATTTTTATACCGATATGCTTCTTTGTTCGTGCAGGAAATTATCAATGAAATGCGCAGCGAAATCCAGAAAACCAAAGCGGAGATCATTCAGGGTAAGCGACGTAGTGATGTGGTTAGAACGTGCAGCTCATCATAACGTGAACGCGAGGCTGTGGTTAAAAAACTGTGATCAGATGCTGTCTGTGTTTTCCTCTCACCCGTATTTAATCAAATGGATAAATCCCTGTCGCTACGCGCGAGCATTGGCGCCTGAACAGTGATCTGACACATGCAGCAATGCATGCCGCAGAATGACCCACGTGTGCGGTGTATTTGCTGCCCAGTTTTGCGTTTTCGCTTCGCTAACGTTGTTTTCTGTTTTTCCTTCCGAACTCTACTGATTTATTCCAGCACGCATGTCATGACCCGTGACAGGGGTTTGAAACGTCAAACTGTCTAAACTTTTTAAAATTTGTCCCAACCCACCGTGTTACCCTGTAGCGCATTTGAGATGGTCAAGGCACGTCTGGCGGAGTTGGTGATTTGACCTCAAATGTTTGTGTTCGGTGTTAACCCAACGCGCTTTGCCAAAGCTTCCAAAGCAAACCTGATCCAATTGCCCGATCACTCAAACTCGCACACGTTGAATGCAGCTGTGCCACTTGCTGAGGTCACCACTAACCAGCATCACCTGTTGCGTCATGAACCGCGTCAGCGCGTTTGTCTCGCAACCAAAGGGCCAAGCTTGAACCTCACGCTTGTTTGCTTGACTTGTTTACATTCGTTTGTCTCCTTGCAGCGATCCGCGACGAAATGAACAAGTGACGCTTGACGATCGGCGCCCTCCACCCCTCATGTATGCTTCTTCCCACTGCGCAGCGAGACGAGATTCTTTTGCGACTGCGTTCCGCAGCACGAGTGCTGACTTAACCAACGCTTGTATCATATCTCCTTAATCGTTGACATTGTTATTATTATTATTATTATTATTATTATTGCTATTATTACCCTAGTCAATCATTCGATGATCTTTTTTCCCATCATTACTTCGTCTTTCTAATCAGGTTTCGCTCCTCACGTTGTCCGAAGTGAGAGCATTCGCCTCAGCTACAAAATATCAGGAAACTTGACACTGATTCGTGCGCCTTGTTTTTTTCCAGCGCCGCTGCTGCTCGTAACAGGTTGGTCATGCAGTCTCGCGCTACTACAAGCTTGTTCGGTGCCCTTGTTATTCGCTTTGGCTGCAGCCAGGCACGGCCTGGCCCTCCGGCAGCCGCAGAAACAACCCCAGCACTACTGCAATAGATTGGTCTGGGACTGTCTGACCAACCTGCATAGATCTCCGGCCCCAGCGGTGTAAGTTGGTTGTCCTTCTCCTAGCTGTAGATCGTTGTGTTTTGATCAGTGTTGTCCCTTTATTTGTACGCCCGTCCTGTAAGACATATATATTGTGAGAAATGGTTTGTTCAACGTCGACAGTTTGTTCCATGAGCGCGTGTTATTACAGCAACAGCCAGGTTCGGTTGCCTGCATCTTTCAAAGAATGATTTATCCACTCACGCCCCTCTCCCTCCACAGTGTATGATTCCAAGTCAGTAACAATGCAGTTAATCACCGGCACACACGCTAATTTGACGGGCTGGTTTTAAGTCGTGGTGCTTGTGATGGTTTGCCTTGCAAAGGCCGTGAGGTGTAGCATGGACGCCTGTAGAAAGATCTTTTGATTAGTATTGGAATTTTTTTAGAGCATGGCAAAAAGAAAAATCTGAAAAAGTTTTTCACGCTTAAGTTCAGTTCCGATGTTAATGTCATGAGGCGAACGCTTTAAGTATGTTCACAACGCAAACGCCCTCATATCACTGTTCCCTGCAGGCGCCTGTAATGCTTTCCTTCCATGATTACACTCGCTGTTTTGTGAGCCTCTGACATGACTGTGGTTCTGTCCAGCCGAGGTCCTTGTGTCGATTGCCGCAGTTATTCCATTTTCATCCAGTAATTCGAAAATCACACCCTGGATAGATGCGTTGCAGCTGCCGTTATCACACCATTGTGTGTTTCTTATATTGTGCGACAGCTGTCTGCACCACGCTGTGATTCTTCCAAGTTGTCCCGTGATGCATGTCATTTCTGACGCGTGACTCGTCTATCACATCTCGTTCTGCATGTCATGTGACCTTGTACTGGTTCACGTAGAAATGATTGTCATATTTAAAGAACGCGTTTTTTGTGTGCCGTGGTTCGCGGGAGAACTGCTACAGACGTTATCTGTTGCCACGATTGTGTAATCTTTGCGCGCCGTGTAAGTTTCATTCTCTCAACAGAAAGAATTAACCTCCAGCTTAATCACTAACGGCATTGGCGGTTCAAAACTGGTTCCAGAACGTTCGAGTCCGCAGTCCTTTTCGGTGTTTCGTGCCTTTATCGACTCGTCAATCGCAAGCTACAGTTCTCACACTGAAGCGATAGTTATCATCTCCTTGTCGATGACGTTTGTGGCCGGGTTTGTGGCTGTTGCATTGCACGTCAGGCGTGCAATCGACGAACAGTTATTTGGACGCATTTTGCGCTACTTTTCGTTCTGTTACTAACCTCTGTCCAACTGTATGTTGGTCTGTGTTGCGTGCAAACACAGAATGCATTGAAACCTGAAACGAAATGGCTTGTGTGCAGCCAACTGGTCTTAACAACAACACATCAGGCTGTCAAGCGTCCAAGGCGCAAGGAACTTGACACGATGTCAGTGCAGATCACTGGCCGGAGCTGGTTTTGTGAAGTAGGTGCAAGAAAAGAAGCTGCCGATGGAGAAACACGCATATCCTCATTGAGTGATATACGGACACATTCGCGCAAAACGTCATTTGTTCAACGTCGCGCTGTAGTTCGTGATCACACTCCCTGCATCAAACGTCCACTGTTGCCACTATCGATGTTCGTTCAAGTCTTTTCACGGCAAAAGCATCTTTTGTATCACTGCTGATTTTTCCTGGCGAAAGAGTAACATTCCTCATGCTCCGTTTGTAACTAATCGCTCGCAATTTTGGAAGCGTATTTGCCCACACTATCGAAATTTCTCGAACTTTAACCAAGCTGAAGAAACCACTTGTCCAGTCAGACTCGGAAACTGTTCCTGGGTGCGTTGCCTTTGTACATATAAGGTCGCTTCGCAAAAAATGGCGGCGCATGCCCTTCTCTCCAGACGATCAATGAAACCGAAAGACACCAAACAATGCAACGCGCTGATTCGTGCCTTTTCTAGCATTACTACTAACGCTTGACTCTTATGCAGTAGCGAACCGACCCTGGGTTCGCAGTACGCAGTTTTTCTACAGCCGCGCGAGTTGATTCGTTCAGGCAGATAGCTCGTTTGCAGTGATCGCACTCAGGCAATCATTTCAACGCTCGTTCCCTGTCGCGAAACGCCGCAGTCACGCGCCACTGCGTCGCGTGATACCAACAGCGACTTCTTCATCAACATGCACTGACACTAAAAGTCAAACGCGACCTTTCGTGTTGAACAACATTCGCTCCGCGTTCTGCTTGTTCAAGGACAAGAATGGGTTTTGAATTGTCAAGTTTAACATTCCAACACCTCGTGATACCTTTGTGCCGTGCGCCTTCCCTAGCGGACCACGTACCGGGACACCCTCATTCAAGACTTCAGTGTTTTTGTGCATCTGCCCTGTTAAGCCTGCTTCTAACCGGCCCAGCGTGTTATTTGAGGTATATAGCTCCGGTGTTCGAAACCCGCATCGATCCAACCATTGTTCATAAAGTATTTTGTATTCAATCGTGGGTGGTCTTGTGTGCGACTTGGTTAATCTTACGACTGTTTTTGCGTTGCGAAGCTGCGAAAATACAAATATTTGTATCTGGTGATGACTTCCTGTCCCAAACGCATCCTTGTGTCATGGTGCAAGCCGTCTCGTGAGCCTATTTTGAGGAAGAAGAGTTTACTAGCTCAGTCTTGCTCCGCTACGCTGACCACAAACATGTTTCTTGCCAGGAAATGTTTCATTCGATTTCTTGTGGTTTGGACTTAGTGTAGCTTCTGAAAAACGCGACTTTAGTACTCGCTTTTTTCAACATGGAACGGATCTGGTTTATTGACTACAGTAAGTTCAAACTGCATTGATCTCAGATTCTTGTCCTTTCACTCAGTGGCGTACCTGGAGTTTCCCTCGCCCGGGGACAAAGTCAGTTTGGGCGTCGCCACCCAGGCCGTTCATGAGCAGCATAATGAGTTGGAAGTAAAGGGGCGTCGAAAGCTGAATCGGGCCCCGCGTATAGTTGTCTCTAGACCAGGGGTGGGGAACCTATTTACTATCACTGGTCGAATGAATTGTGCATTATCGCTGGCGGGCCACAAAATCAATTAATTTTGTCCTAAAGTTAGCTTTATCTAACAGCGAGGAAGAGTGACTTCTTTTGACTCACTGTCTAAGTATTTGTACTTGGTTATCGTGGCGTTTCGTTTTGACGCGATGTTGTACTCTTGGGTAGCGAAAATACTGATATGGGCCATACCAAATGGTCACGTGGGCCGTAGGTTTCTCGCCCCTGCTCTAGACCCTGTCTGAAAACTTCAAATGGCATTGACATCAGGACATTCTATTTTCGGACATCATTAACAATCGTAGAACTAAGAATCTAATCGTTTCGCGTGAAGCTATCCACACTTCGAAGTTTCAGTCATGATTTAACATTTAAACTGTTGTATTGCAACATTACAAATTGCGGTAGTAAATTCGAACTGTAGCAACAAGTGAAAGAATAGGCAAAAATTTCCCAGATCATCTGCAAAATTATGAATGACAAAATTTTAAGGAGCAAATATCTGTCGATAACAGCACAAAATTGGCCGGACTTGCACTTTGTTTTCTGAAGCACGGGTTTGTTAGAACCTTGTGAAGATCCCAAATGTAGCGTACCCGCATTCCTATCTTGTCGGGTCTGGTAACAACCACCGAAGGTACAAGCTGTGGGATGTTCTGGTGCACGCACTCCCAGGGTTGAGTTTTAGAACGTCATAAAGGTGTGACTGGGAACGGACTCACGAATACAAAAGAGGACAGACAGAAGAATGCATATGATTTGATACAAAACTACTAGACAAACACAAAATTGCAAAATCTTAAAACATTTGTTTGGATATAATACATCGTAAAGTTATCAGAAAATAAAAGAAATATTGCGATGTAATGCTTTGCTTACAATTATCTAACTTCAAAGGCAAAGTTTTCTTGCCTTTGCTGCTGAAAATTTACTTTGATTGAATTATTCTTGACTCACAAACTGTACACCATAAAACAATACAGGATTGTAAGTGACATGATGAAAGTATAAAACTTTTTAAAACATCTAATGATACAAAATTTTGAAATATATAAAACTCTAACTAGTTTTGATTTTATATATTGCACATGTGAACACCAATAAAGTTCTCTCTCGTAAGACACCCAGATATTTTACGCAAGTCGTTCGCTGTTATCAAATATCATTAACGTTACATATACTCAATTCCACTTGCAGGCGCGGACACATGGGGATGCATTCCCCCACCAGACTTAGAGGTGTTGACATGACACTTGATTTTATTGAAAACCATAGCCAAAAATATTTTTGTACTGCACAGTACTTAATCGCTAAGATGCTAAAAATTAACTTTTGCTAACAATTGGTCAGACGTTTCTTCGTTTCATCAGTCGTACCACTGTACCCTGTCTAATTTAAAAGTTTGCACGCTGAAACTAAAAGAACTCGCGCCTAGACCGAATTTGACCACTCAAAGCTTGATTCAAAAGAACACAACTGCAGCCTACTGGGTTACTGACTCTTACTAACAATCCGATCCTTGATTTTGCAAACATACAAAACTATCTGCGAGCCATGTTATGCTGTTCGCCATCAGCAATGAAAATAACATAAACATTTCGAAAGATCAGCAAACGATCTGCAATACCGCTATACATACTGATTTCTCCAATCCATTTCAATCAAAACATCTAACTCGGCTAAATACAAAGACGAACTTAGCAAACTGCTGGTCGAAAAACTGTCAAACGCACGTTTGCAGACAGGCCTGCAGCAGCTACAGGTCAGCCCGAACCAGAGAAGTCACCGGAAATTTTTTACGTTCGGACATCACAGAGGCAGTTCTTTTAAAAGGTCATGCAGTCTAAACGTTTTTTCTGACGAACATCACAACACAACAAATCTTTTCAGTTCTTGGAAAAGAACATCTTCATCACACGTAATTGCGTGTCAGTAAAACTTGTACACTTCTTGAAACGTTTTGTTACATATTTCGGAACACTGGAGTATGGAGCATAGCTTTATTGGCATTCTTGATTTATCTCCAAACATTTGGTTTATATGCATTAGCGCTGAATCTAATTGGGATACCAAATAGACCACCTGATATACTGTTAAGATGTATCGGCTCTGTCATGCGAGGCACGGTAAACCTGAGAGAACACACCACGTGGACATGTTACGCTTGCACTAGTCCCGTCGCCACGGGGAGGATTTGTTGGGCTTAGCCCCCCCCAAACAAAGCTCCAAGCCCCCCAAATTAAAATAAGAAATAATATAAGTCATTGCAATTTTTGTTAAATTTGAATGTCAACCCCCTTGCACAAACGCAAAGCCCCCTATTGGCGACTATCTGGCGACGGTTCTGGCTTGCACCCAGCATTCCGCACAAAGTTTCTGCTTGCGGATAGACTGCAAGGTTGTGATCAATCCGCTCTTCAGTGCCAGACCGCCATCCAGAAACTGTTAGCCGTACTTCTTCCATTTCTCTCAGTGCTGCCGAAAAATCCACGTCTATCGATTCCAGCGTTTTAGATAAATGAAGTGTTAACGCCATAAGCTTCTTTGCACATGCCAAAGCAACATGCTTCTTTCGATGGACTCCAACAGAGACACCGCTTTTGCTTTAGACCTTGAATCCAAATTCGAGCTTGTTGCTATGTTTTCCAAACCACTTACATTTGACTGGATATTGTTTGCAAATCGCATGATTGAATCATGCCGTTGCACAAATCTCATATTGCATATGCTTAGTAGCGTTACTTCAATCTCCCCACGTCTTTTCGGTGAGTCGTTAAAGAAACTTATGACTTCCCCTACTATACTGAACATGTTTCGGATTGGAACAAGTTCGCATGCAAGGTTTAAGGTCAAGTTTAAGCAATGATTCGCACAATGCACGTACGCTGCAGCTGGAGCTTTTTTTGATAATCGACTGAACTCCGTTTGATTTGCCTGACATCACAGATGCTTCATCATAGCCTTGACCTACCCAACTTTTGATTGAAATACCTAATGACGTTAACCTTGTCAGAATTTCGTGAGCAGTTGGGGAAGCCGATAAATCATCAAGATTAGCAAATCCCAGGAACTGTTCCTTGATTACAGCATCAAGATATGTTATGGCCACAAGTGACCATAACATGATTAGCTTGGAAAACAGCGAAATTAGCAGCGAACCAACACTGAACAAAAAGACTGTATGAGTAGCTACAAGCTGACAAAGGCATGGAGAAAATGAACTGAAAGATAAAACAATTAATGACAGAATGTGTTGTGTGTGTGTTAATCATGTGCTATATTAGTGTTTTACAAAAAGCTATAGTGAAAATAATAGTATGAATAATTTGTATGATATATATTTGGCGTATCAAGGGAAGCGCAACATATACAAGGAAGTTAAAGTATTTCAAAAACAAAAAAGGCCATTCGCGAAAGTTTGTGGCAATAATCGAATGGCTGAAAGAAACGACTAAATTGAGCGACCCTGCTCATAAAAACAAAGTAACTGCCGATTTAAATATAAAACTGCAACAAAAGCGGTTAAAATAAAAGCAAAAACTTTTATTTCGAATGTTATATTTGCGAATGGAAGTGGCAAGATGCAACCACGATGTAACTTGTCATTTTATGTTTTACAGAAATTTGTATACAGTAATGAGCTAGCTAAAAGAAACAATTGAATTAAGTAACCCTACTTACAAAAAGGAAGCAACTGCTGATACCAAAACAAAGGTTGACTGAGATGTAATTAATATGAAAGCAAGAACGAGACATTTGAAATGTCATATTTATGCAAGAAGGTGGCAAGACTATAAAGTTTGCATGAATCACCATTTCATGTTTTGCAGAAAGAGAAATGCGCAAGTAAAACGTTTACAGAGTGGTAGTCGAACATTTAAACGAAAGTGTGAGATCAGTAACGATGCTGAGACAACACAGCCACAGTAAACGAAACTAACATTGAGCTGGTTGAGCACCGGAACTAATTGGGAAAGCAGTACACTGCTGGCCTAACGAAGTAAGCTACAAAACGCTGACCCATGATGAAGTGCAAAGGAGCGTGAAACGCGCAGACGCGGTGAATACCTTAACAGAAGAAGTACTGCAAACCGCATTGTCTTGGAAACAAGGGGAGTAAAATGAAAACAAGTCACAAACCTTATATAAAATAAAAGTGCCAAAAAAATGAAACTTTCCTGCCAATGTTGTGTTATTCCCGGTGTCGGTGCGCCTACATTTCATGTGTATCATGTATGTCATAAGTTATAACGTATTTGTGTGTTTTGTGTATATAGTTTTATGAAAATACTGATGAATTGGACCAACAAAAAATATGACGCCAAAGTAAGCTATTCAATAACCAATAACAAAGCTTGAGTAACTACGAAGTTATATTTTACAGAAGAAACTATTAAACAAATAACAAATGGAGTTAATAGAAAATTTAAAAGAAAGTTGTCAAGAGCAACGCAATCAACGTTTCGGATTTTCGGAGCCGCCGATAGAGAAGAAACAAAGCAACCTTTGAGTGATTTAACAGACACAAAGGCCGTGGCATTGGTCTTAAACTGGTTGGCATGGCATGGGGAGAATGGAAAACAAATTGAATTACGTCTGTCTGAACCCCAAGAACCAACAGTATATGCACTTGGGTTATTACTACAAAAAAACGCGATTTATGTTCAATATGTACGCAATACCCCAGAGTTGCTAAACAAAATGTTGCATCATTGGTATTACACTATTACTTACCAAATATTGTCCGTTCAAGACATAAAAAATAGTGTTGAAAACGCCGATATTGTAAATATGCTAAACACTGTCTGTAACACAAACGAAGATATAAGCGATTCAGACCTGGAATTATGAAGATAAATTGACAGTGATCATAAAATAATAGGTACTTTTTAGCTTCATAAAAAAAATGCGCCGGATAGCAGAACGGGCATGCACGTGTGAGGCGCAGAGCAAAGTAACAGAAGAAAGTTGCTATGTAATAATGACACATGAAAAGTTTGCGGAATTTCGTGCGATATATTTTGCAACCCATGTTACACCATGCTTTGCACTACGTGTTGCACCCTGCTTTGCACCCTGCCTCGCACGGTGTTGTGTACCCCGTTTTGCAACCGCTTTGCACTATACTTTACCATGACTTTAAACCAGGAATTACCGCTTGACAATGTGTTTTGTCACGTATCTTGCACCGTATCTTGCGCTGTACTTTGCACGGTGTCTTGCACGGTGTCTTGCGCGGTGTCCTGCACGGTGTTTCGCACCCGACCTTGCCACTTGCCGCGAATTTGCATGTGACATCATAACGAAAACAAAGACGAAATACTGCCTATATAAGACGAGAGATTTTGAAGGAAGGTCAGAATTCGGAAAATGAAATTGCTGTATGGACAAGATGCTTGTTGTACTGAGGCATGCCCCTTGATCTCGTGATAGGGGAGGGCTCGGTTGGAAGCATTTTGTCATACTTTACAAGAGAGGTGCCTGGTGAAACAGGTTCTCTTGGGCAAAACCAAATTGAAGCAAGGCACAGGGTGGTACTGACGAAATGATCCAGGAAATACTAATGCAATTGTACCAGTTTGCGAGGCTTGAACTCGGGATTGCGAAACTTAAAGGTTGCGTTGAGAAAGGTTGTAGAAAAGAAGGCCTGAATTTAAAATGTTGGCATTGAAGCGGAACGATCCCCGGTGCGGTTCCACTTGCACAAGGGTTGCCGGAAGTGATTGAGCCAATTGATGTCGCATGTTGATTATCTGTGCAGCAATAGAGATCGCACGCCGTGGTCACTCTACCAC
>Ga0210059_1006496_pt1 | contig 18733 bp, 6 predicted proteins | sample Ectturendosymbi2_FD_188042 | JGI IMG/M metagenome (GOLD analysis project Ga0210059, IMG submission 188042) | Ecteinascidia turbinata endosymbiont from Florida, USA - Sample 2 (SPAdes) (version 2) | ecosystem: Host-associated > Tunicates > Ascidians > Unclassified | place: Key West, Florida... | reverse complement strand
CGGTTCTCTCGGTTTTGTTTGGTATGTACACCTTTCATCTCTTGTCCGCTTAAAACTGTATTTTATTTTATGTGAAATGCTGTGATAATCAGCGGAGCTTTCACCAGATCTTCATCCACGGGGGTATGACGTCGTTATTTGCGTTTTTTTTTCTTGTTCATTGTTTTTTGAACACGCTAGCTACTTTTTGCTTGCATGTACACACATGGAGATCACTTTTATTCTAGCCACTGGCGATCGATGACTTTGTCGATCATACTGAAATCTCAAAAGCGTGTCTCTTATGTTTATTTTTGCGTTTTATTCAACTGTTGAATAAACAAAGATCGCCTTTTACTAAAGATTTCCGTGGGGAGGAGCATTCAATGAGTCTTATTGAATTTTTCTACCTCGCCAAGGCGAGGCTTATTTTACCATGAAAAAGAAAACACTAGACCCGTCAGTAAGAAGTGCGTGCATGCACGCGGCTGGTGTTTAAATTAGCTTTCATTACATGACAGAACAGGTGTCTTCTGAAAAAATTCACAGAGCCTGAGGTACAGTTTTGCTGCGTTTACAGAGACTTTCTGACCCTGACTGAGTTGAGCTTTTACCACAAGTTTTCACACGCGTGCTTGGTTTTGGCACAGGATTAAGGCGACAGCGTGCCGCAACCTTGTGAAATTCTAGGCGTTGCTCTATTTGCCTGCGAAAGATGGCATGCACTGTTGGCAGATGTGATATTTTTTCGCCAAATAAGGCGTTTGTGGTGAAGTTGGAGGGTAAAATTTGCATTTGGCGGATTTTTTGGCTAATTTCCGACTGTTTTGGCGGGAAAATTGGCGGATTTTTGTACAATATTTGAACCAGCGCTTGCTTCATGATGAAGTGTACAGATCCAGTTAATACAGTATTCTACTGAAAAATTCCTTTTTGTCTGTTATGCACGGCTTCAGTGATCAGCTCGTCACGTGACAGATCGGCTTGGCAGACGCGTGTTGGCAGTTGTCCGTTGGCAATTGCCCGTTTGGCAGTTGTCCACGTGGCAATTGTCTTGATACCGTTATCCTTACAAGCAAGTGACTGTCAAACTGTACTTTACAATGACTTTAAAATGCCTCGCTTTGATTTTCAGAGTATGATATTTTGGGGTCTTTGCAAAATTTGGCTATTTTTAGATTTTCCGAATTTTCTATCCGGCAACACTGATGGCACGTTACGCCGTGTTTGTTCCTCGACATTTATCTGCGCCTTTTGCCGCCAAACGTTTCGCTGTTTTCGAACTCGTTTGCCAGATTGCGCACGTGAGGGATCAACAAACCTTTGCAGGCAACTTTCATCGACGTGTGCATGACCGCACATCGTTGCAAGACACTCATCTTGATCCATCCTAGGCGGAATGGAAAAAGGCGTGCACGCGAAATGATCGATTGAGACAATTTCTAGGTTAGGCCCAACTGAACTTTTTTTGTGTGGTTTCGTCTTGCTTGACTGGCCATTAAACTTCGTAGCGTGGGGACCAGGCCGGCAACCATGGGGAGGTCCAGCGGGCAATTCCCTCTCCCACTCCCGAAACTTTCGAAAACGATGCGGAAGAGTCACTAAGTGTTTCACAGCTTTGGAAGTCATTGGTTTTATGCTGGACAATCGAGTGTTGGCTGAAAACGCTTTCACTTAAGATGCGTTTTTCCACTGAAAACTTTTCATGCATTGAAAATGCCCACCCACGACAGAAGAAAAAGCTCAAGTGAATTTCGAAGTGATTTATATTAGGATCGCTTTGTTGTTCCATCAAAACAAGTTGCTAAACAATGACCGTTTGCCACGAGAAGTGCTAAAATCAATTTTTGTGCTCTGTTTTTTCGTTATGTCGACGGTAATTTTTCTGATGGTAATTGGTGCGATTTTTCATTTCGTCAATGGCGAGTGTCTCGTGTATTCATCGTCAATGATTTGCATTTTGGCTTGAAGTTCGCCGTCGCCGCCTCATGAGTAAACGTTTTAGTTGGATATTGACGAGCACTTGCTCATGAAGTCGGAATTGCACAGTGCAATGCCTCGTCTAAAATGCTGGATAAAAAACATGCATGCAGTTTCGCAAAATGTGCTAATTGACTACTAGTGCATTTTGAACAGATCGTAAAGTCACACATTATCGTAAGCACCCGACGCGTGTGGCGTCACAAGTATCGCGTTGCCCTCGCCCCAAATACGAGGTAAAGTTCGAGAAACAATATGTGAAAATACATGTGCATATGTAGCTCTGGTTTCTCTTCACACGCATAAATCTTTCGCCTTTTGCTAAAGATTTCCGTGGAGAGGAGCATTCAATGAGTGTCATTGAATTTTTCTACTCGCTGGGGCGAGGCTTGTTTCACCAAGAAAAAGAAAACAGTAGACCCGTCGTTAAGTAGTACGCGCATGTGCGTGGCCGGTGTTTAAATTAGCTTTCATTAGATGACAGAACAGGTCCCTTCTGAAAAAATTCACAGAGCCTGAGGTACAGCTTTGCTGCGTTGACAGAGACTTTCTTACCCTGAGTGAGTTGAGCTTTTCCTGCACATTTTCACACGCGTGCTTGGTTTTGGCACAGTATTAAGGCGACAGCGTGCCGCAACCTTGTGAAATTTTAGGCCTTACTCTATTTGCCTGCGAAAGATTGCATGCACTGTTGGCAGATGTGATATTTTTCCGCCAAATAAGGCGTTTGTGGTGAAGTGGGAGGGTAAAATTTGCATTTGGCGGATTTTTTGGCTAATTTCCGATTGTTTTGGCGGGAAAATTGGCGGATTTTTGCAAAACATCTGAACCAGCGCTTGCTTCATGATGAAGTGTACAGATCCAGTTAATACAGTATTCCACTGCAAAATTCCTTTTTGTCTGTTATGCACGGCTTCAGTGATCAGCTCGTCACGTGACAGATCGGTTTGGTAGACGCGTGTTGGCAGTTGTCCGTTGGCAATTGCCCGTTTGGCAGTTGTCCACGTGGCAATTGTCTTGATACCGTAATCCTTACAAGCAAGTGACTGTCAAACTGTACTTTACAATGACTTTAAAATGCCTCGCTTTGATTTTCAGAGTATGATATTTTGGGGTCTTTGTAAAATTTGGCTATTTTTAGATTTTCCGAATTTTCTATCCGGCAACACTGATGACACGTTACGTCGTGTTTGTTCCTCGACATTTATCTGTGCCCTTTGCCGCCAAACGTTTCGCTGTTTTCGAACTCGTTTGCCAGTTTGTGCACGTGAGGGATCAACAAACCTTTGCAGGCAACTTTCATCGACGTGTGCATGACCGCACATCGTTGCAAGACGCTCATCTGTTATGCTCGTTCTAATAAAAATTATCTAACTGAAGTGATGGTTAATTAATTTGGTTAGGGGACCACTTTGAGAAGGCCCCGTTCAGCGGATAAATAAACAGATTCATTTGGCGGAAGTGACTTAATTGCGCCAGATGTACTCTTCAAGACAACGAACGCCGGGACACCGAAAAACACAGAGGTTATCCAGTGAGGTATGCCAGCGGAGTGTTAGCGGAGAGCCAATCTTGTAATTTGATCATAAAATAAATAAATAAACAATACAAAAACATTGATGGTACGGAGAAAAGGTATTATTCAGTGTTCTTGTGCAAATGTACTTTATCCATCGCAAACCAATTCAATGACACAAGTGTAACCTCACAAACTTTCCAACAATGTCAGATTTGAAGATTTTTCCTGAATGCTTCCGCAGGCCACTGACAACGCTGTGGCGGGCCACATGCGGCCTGTACGTGAACCACACTGGGACTATGCTGTAGTGGCACTCGTTAAAAATATCCCACTGGACAGTAAGAAACGACAGGAGACATGCCAAGATGTTAGTAGCCAAAGCCTAAGTGTCAGGTGATGCAAGGATGAGCCGTTGGGGCGTTGCTGAGAATCGAACGATAGGAGAAAAAAGATTGCTTTGACTGCCGTGATTTCATGCAGGGCCTTTTTCATCATATTTTGACGGCAGGGGCAATATAAACCTGGAAATACCGGACCAGTACTGTTTGTTTCGTGCACGGTCGAATGCCATCTCCGTGTTTTGTTCAAACGAAAACAGATTTTGCTTAACATGGGAGTAAGGATGCACTTTGAGTAAGCATAGAACGAAGCTGGAAGACAGCTGAGGAGTTATGCAAAAACTGAACTCAGCTCTGTGTATCAACTTTTACTCACCCAATGCATTCACTGGCTGGAAAGCTTTGTACAGTATGAGAGCAGCAATACTGCAAAAAAGAGTGACTCAGAGAGTATGTAAGCAATGGCGGCAAAGCAGGATTTTGCTGGTGAGCAACTGGTGATTATCCAAGTAAAACATTGTGAAATCTTGAAAAGCATATTAAAATGTTAACTTTTTTGTCACACATAATTTGGTATATTTTGAGACTAGATTTTGCTTATTCGTTGCAGGAAGAATTGGCAACCCTGGTGAAACGCTCAGTAACAGTGCTAAAGTTTTAGTAACAGACAGCTTCAACCATCTAAATCCCTCAAACGATATTGATATGTAATGTTTCAAAGCTTTTTGTGTAGCAGCAAGCATCAGCATCGGCACAGATTTTTGCTGTTGCCCTTAAAGATAGCAGCAAGCATCAGCATCGGCACAGATTTTTGCTGTTGCCCTTAAAGATGTACTAGTAAAAGATACCCTTGCCTCAGTTGAAGACAGTTTGCGAGGCATTTCTCCTAGCGAGGCTGACCTTATTTCGCGAAAAAAATGGTTTCAACCATAAAAAAAGAAAAACGAAGTAGATCAGTTTCGCCAAAAAATAACACATGGCATTGCAACATTTAGATATACTCATCACCACGTCCGACAAAGGTAGTATCACCGCAGCCATAGACAGAGTGGTATGGCCACAAGATTAACAAAATGCTGGATGATCAAGAAACTTACAAACATCTCAAAACCAACCCAACCGCATCCACAACTAAAGATGTCAACGAATTCGCAAGCAACTTGCTCGAAACCAAACGCATCCCAAAAGAAGCAAGCTTTAGAATTAAAAACTAAGATGCCACAACACATGCCAGAGTTGGTACATACGCCACGTACTGTATACAGTATATCCTCGCGTAATTTCACGTAGTTGTGTGTTCTTTGTTATTGCGATGTATGTTTGAAGTCTATCGCGTTTCGTGTCAGAGTGACGACCTTACACAATGTTCATTGATACAATAGTTTTATACAAATTATGGTACTATTACTTCCAAGATGCAGGTTTAGACATTTTGGTACATACTACGTTTATGTGAATCACCATCACTTGGTAGAATTCTTGATAACTGACTTCAAACAGAATAAACGCAATATTTAAAAAAAGTCGGCAGATATCGAGTTATTTCAAACGTTACGGATATCAAGAATTAGAACCGTATCACGCACGTTTTAGTTCTGTTTACATTTTGTTCAAGTAACTCTAAGCTTGCTAACGTTAAACTCAATGACTCATCCGATTTACGACTTTAGTAAGTCGTAAGATGTGCTTCTTGTTAAGAATTTTGTGGAGTGCCATTTTATATTCTAAGTGCAGTAAAGAAATAAAAAAATTCAGCAGTGTTATGTCTCATAAATGAACGTAAAACCATATATACTTACTGAAAGTTAGTTTCACAACAGTAATTGATAAGTGAGTGCATGCTCTTGTTCTTACTAATAATCAAACTGATTTGTCCTCGATTGTGAACAGAAAAAGGAAGTACTGACTTGCAATGAGTACAATTATTATTTTTACCATATCACTTCAGAACATATCAAACTGGGTTATTGTGGTAGGTAAGGTTTAATTTTGGTCAGGTTAGTGTTATTTTGGTCGGGAATATGTTGTGGTAAGCTTATTTGTTTGGAGGGAACCCATCAAACTCAGACGTTTCCAAGTTTTTACCGCAAAGTATAAACCTCAACGGGCTCCACGAAGTCGATTTCAACAAACACTGTTTGATTAGACGGTGGTAAATATGTTTTTAAAAGTCCTAAATTATCTCAAATTGCCTGAACTTAATAGGATTTTTTCATGTTTATCAATCTTCGCATCACTAAACCTGTATTCAGTGCTGTGCTAGTTTTACGAAAAGCAAAGATTTGTTATCTTCCTTAATAACGAAAAGAAAAAATTGTACAGATCTGGTTGTGAAAAACGGTGTTACTTATAAAGCTGTTTCGAGAAGTGTAGACTTGCATGCATGATACGTTTTTGCTGAACTTTGGTACAAGTTAATACAGCAAATGCCTAGTAGCTTTGTGCTTTGTCTTTTCAGCAAAATTCTATAGCTTTCCCGCCATATCTTAACATTCGAGAATGCTTCGCCAGATGCGAATATCCGGTTCTTGGACAAAATTATACACAACACGTAGCTATGATGAGCAAGGTACTTTATGATACTTCCACTTGTTTTTGTGTGTTTTGAGTGTCAATGATACGATTGAGGTGTCCAAAAATGCAAGTCATGAGTGTGTCTTATCACATAATATTCAAATTTATGTCCGTTGTTGTTGGTGATGAACACTTTGCTTCTGTTGTGAACCTCCAGCCTTCAAATAAAACTTAAAAATTTTTGCCCTGCACAGTTTGTTCCTACAGAAACAAAAATTTTATACTTGTATGGCTGTATCAAAATACGTTATTTTTTTTTCCAAATCATGCACCTGACGGTCAGTGGCGCAAGCAGAAAATTTCCGAGGGGGGGGCCAAGTTTCATCACAATCGTGTAACGTCACAAATCAACTTCAGGGGAAGTGCCGAAGGTACGACCATTCTAGGGGGTCCGGGGTGCATGCCCCGGGAAAATTTTGCAAAATTACACCTAAAAATACGCGTTTTTGTGCATTCTGGAAGCAAGTTTTAGACAATGTTGTTTTTAATTTTTTTTATTTTTATGGTCTGAGGGGATGGCCATGGCACAGTGGCCTCCCCCCTCCGTACGCTAGTGCTGACGGTAACCAGTGACTTGTTTAACAGAATAATAAGTAAGCAAACCAGTGACTTGTTTAACAGAATAATAAGTAAGCACAATATGATGGTTGCGGATGGACGGTTACCGGCGAAATCAAGAAATCCGCAAGGTCAACTAAGTGTGTATCTACTATTAGGAGATACTCAACGTGAAACTTATAGGTTAATGACATGTGACAAGTATCCATAGAGTTCGGCGGTTGACCCATCGACTCTAGTAAAAGCAGGATTTAATTACAAGGAATGATCCTAGGGATGCCCGGTGGCATGAAGTAACGTGGTTAAAGGGTCTTTGATTATGTGGCTGCCAGGTGCCGTGAGGCATCACAGAGGCCTTATGAATCCCCTGATACACCGTTGTTCATGTTTAACTGAGTCTAGTTAATGTCAAAATGTCGAAAGAATGAAAGTTAGGTAAACTATTAACATATATTTAATGAACTTGTCACCTGGAACAGATTGATTTCTTGGGCCAATGTAGGGGTCAACCTACTATGGTCAGGGTGGTCAGCCAAAAGCACATACGCAAGGCAAGTCACCAAGACGTGGTGTAATTCGAGCATAGAGGTAAGGAAAAGGGTACAACATCATGGAAGGAGAAAGAAGAAATGAGATTACCTGAGCGAGGGCACAAACGAGACCATTTTTAGACTGTGTCTAAACAAGGGAGATAACAATTGTAAGGGAAGAGGAATTTGAATGGCAATTACACTAGAAACTTGTGACGTTAAAAGAAAGCATTGTTTGAAAGGAAACTTAACCGCTGAAAATATCGCTGCAGGTATAGCGAAATAATATAAACTTTAAAAATTGCAAAACATTGGCAAAACGAAGAAACGAACGTAAGACAACTGTGGCACAAAAACGGATTGAATATTCAGAAACCTTGAGTCATGTCATCAAAACAAAGCAGCATTGAGTTGACGAAGTGGTCAATCATCTTTGTTTTCCTGTGGACATACACAGAAGTCAAGGGTCATCCGTGTGTAAAGGAGCCATGCGCATATACAAGCCAAGGTGAAGATGGAAGTACGCTGAACCTGAATAGTCATTGGGTGATAGCCCAGGGTACTCATGAATCCATCACGCTGGCTAAAGAAGATGTTGAAAACAAAACAGCATATTTCACGCAAATTACAGAAGAACTAGGGTTTTTTGACAATATTTCTAAACAACCACTCAAGATAATATTGGTGGTAGGGTTAAGCCTGGCACTATTGATAATAAGCATTGCAATAATAAGAAAATGTTACAAGTGTTATTGGGGTTTGTCAGAAGTAAACCAAGCATATGCCATGATAATTAGGATAGGGAAATCCCAACATATGTCCTAGTATCGCTTAAAAACAAAGTTCAGGTGTTTTTGGATTTTATTGATTGATTTGACAATATATATATATATATAACCTCAAAAAACTGAATGAAAACGTATCCGCAATAGTAAAAGATTTCTATTCAAAGAAGTTACTTATTTGGTGACAGATTGAAGGTTTGATACAACGATGTCTCACTTTTGCTTTGCTCTCCTGAAATTTAGAATGAAATGAAGAAAGTGTTGGCCTTAGGCTGATCCTTACGCTAAAGGGGTTTTCTTCAAACAACTAATATAACGGTCGTAAACTGTTGACAATAGTCATATCACATATATATTTGTGGACATACCGATTCAACAATGAGTTGGACTTGATTTAAGAGTAAGCATGAAAATTGAACTACGGACTTTACAAGTTGCTGTTATGGTTGTTCCCTGACCCGTCTCTGTGGTATGTGTAACAAAGACCCAGAGGATGAGTCTACAATTTACCCGGCTCGGTGGTGCGTGCAACAAACTGACTGCTTCGGCAAGTTGGCTGTCTGGAGACCTGATAAGCCGTCTTAAACGGTGAGCAAGGTTGAAAGATGGGGTAGACCCCGGGATTTCGAGTATACATATCCAAATATGGTTGACTAGAACGGTCAAGTATGATCTATCCTTGCGGTATTATAGAGCCACCTTCTCTGTAAGAAACGGGGTTAAATGGTTACTATGAGACACAGGCAAGATCGGTGAAGCTTCGGATGAAGGGGAGCTGTCTTGCCTCAACAAGGTTGGTGAAACTTTCCAGTCATGAAAGTTGCCTTTAAAAATACTAGAACGCGGAAGAAGTTTTCAGGGAGACTTTGAGATTGGTGAAACCTACCAATTTATGGAGGTTGTCTCAAGTTCTAGAAAAAGTCAACGATGCGATAGGAGAGCGTTGCTCCGAATTCCAATCCCATGTCACCACATGGATAGGTACCATAAAACGACGCATCAAGCACAACAGCAACTTGACCCCAGAAAACAGTAAGCAAACTGGGAGTAATTGGTCTTGGAATCTGAGGTCACGTTCGCCGAATTACGACCTGGCAGTGGCATCATAGGGTGAAAGAGGTAAAGGAAAATTTGACCTTTTTAGCCCAGGATGAGCAGGACAGAAGGCGTGTGGAAGTGAAGACTAAAATAAATCAAATAAATTGAAGTGGGTAAAAACTACCATTTCAGAGGGGGTATAAGATCATCTGAAGGGGGGAGTGAAAGTGGTCAAAAAAACTTTTGCCACTTTTTTTAACCAAATTAAGGGTTCCAAGTGATGAAAATCGTACAATAAATAATTATAATCATAAGTAATGATACCTAAAATTAATAGAATAAAGCAGGAGTGGTAAAATTTTATGTGATGCAAACTCTGTGATAAAAGCTGGTGAAGCCGCAAGTCAATCCAGGAAATCTCAATTAAAATTTAAATAATGTTTGATGGTGTATTTAAAGGCACTGCAAAGTGTTATGTACCCCGTAATGCACGTCATGTTAAACATCAACAATAATCTAAAAATGTTGAAGAGTGTATGGAAACATAAGAGTAAAAAGGTTCTTGATTAAAAAAGTTTGCAACGAAAAATAATCATGAATATTAACAATGAGAATGTTCAAGGTTAGGAAAAATAAGTTATAAAATGGATAAGAAGGTAATATATAACACCGATACATGTGTGGAAGTTGAAGATAAAGAAGTGCAATTACAACGTAAAGTACCTGCAAGACCGCCGCAATTACGGTTAAAGACAGAACATTATAATGTGAAATTGCCAACGTATGAAGAAAGTCAGAAGAAATATGCGAAGTTTTTTGCAAAACCTGTACGATAAGAAAGAAGAGCAAAAATGATGAGAAAGAAATAAATAAAGATTCTATTTGAATAAGGTTTAAAATATATATAGTGAATAAAATTTATAAATAAACGGCATTTGAAAATGACTAGTCATGGTGACTGTTTGACAAAGCAAGATTGGAGTGATGAGGTGGAAGATGAAGGAAACTGGCTACCTAATGATCAATGTAGAGTGGGACAAAAGAACGGTGATAGAACTCACTACGGTCAAGCCAAAGAAAAGCTAGAAGTACTGACAAGATTGGTTTTGATAATGACAGAATACAAAGGGCTGTTACAGGATGTGGTGACAAACATTCAAGAAGCAGATGACGAACTGAGACTAGTTCTAAAGTCAATAAAAACTGATTTGGAAAAAACTAGCAATGAATTAGAACCACCAGAGAAAGAAAAAACAAGGAATGAAATGGAGAACAGAATCATAACGAACCTGACTGAATTAGCAGAAGGTCAGGAAGCAATCAAATCAACATTAAATCATTACATAACAACTGAAGATTTGACAAGACACTTTGAAATGATTCTGATACAACGTGATCAAGACAGGGAAAAGGCAACAAGACCACCAGTAAGGTGTTATTGGTGCCATAAGGAAGGCCATTTTAAAAGAGAATGTCCACAGCGGTTTAATAAAGGGAGGTGGAACCAAATGCCAAAGTATAAACAAGAGGGAGTATTTCGACATGAATGTAACGCTGATGAAATACATGAAATAAGTACGTCATGGTCCAGTGAAGAAAGAAATAAGATGGATCTCACTAACAGTGGACAGAATGGTAGAGAAGATACAAAAATAGGCTACAATTCATTAAACTAACAATAGATTAAATATAAAACACTCAAGTGAGAAGTGATATAAAAATCATTTTCACTGTTGCGTTATTTTCAAAGAAAAAGTTTATATTTGAATAAAAAACGACATTCTATTTGAATAAGGAAAATAAGAGTAAATAAATTAGAAAAGATATTGCGTAAAGAAAGGGAAAGAATGCTTAATTGGAAAACCAAGAAAGCAGAAGAACAAGTTGCACAACTACGAGAGAAAAACATATTGATGGTGCAACGTATAGCGGAAACACTAAAGGACAATAACCCTGGTAAGATTTTTGAAAAACAGGGAGCGACCTCTGTTCCTGCGGAGAACAACGATTTGAAAAAGATCATCATAAAGAAGATGGGTAACGACAAAGGAGGATCTCTTTGTCATATTAAATCAAACAATATTTGCGGAGAACGTATGGGAAAGCAAATCTGTAACAAAGATAAATTACTGAAGAAATACAGATTACAAGAAGGAAGTGAACGAGAGTGGATAGGAGAAATCAAGACAATAATGGAAAAACAACAAAATAAGTCATTAGAACAACAATTAACAGAGCTAATGCCGTTAGTTAGATATCACCAGGAAATAAAAAATGTAATGAAAGCAAAAAGAATTGCGGTACGACAAAAGTTAGATGCAAAACCAATAAATGAATTATTGAATAGACTGTCAAAATTATATGGACGAGATATAAATCAGAAAGTCAGTAGAAAAATCAATAAGAGAATAAAATGTCACAAGTGTAAAAAACGAGGACACTTGAGAAAGAATTGTCCAGAAAAACAGTTAACGAGATTATAGGAAAACAGTGACACGAACTAGTTCAGAAATCTGGCAGAAAGCGAACGTCCAATATGAGAAGTGACGGAACTTGAAAAAGTGAGGAAGCAGCCTGGCCACAAGGTACATTTATGGTTTACTGTACTTCGACCTTGTTGGGGTTGACGAATCAACTTGTCATGAGCAACTTTGGAGCAAATGCTACGTGTACGGTTTACTTTGCACCAAGCCTGGTAGAAGCGCTGCACATGGGTAATCAAGAGTCTGGAAATCTCATAACGATTCCTAGCGAAGTCCAACGTAATAAATGGGACACCAAAGAGAAAATAGGAAATTAGGGAAGTCAAACAGGAATGGCCCAGTTGCAATAGTTAGATGATGTCTTCCAAGAAGTTGCTTAACCTCCAACACAGTGTGGGGGGTAACTCAGGGAGACTGATTTTACGCAGCCCAGTTCATCTTACTGGTTGATACGAAAAATTAGCTAGTTAGTAGGAGTGTGGAGAAGTAGCATGGTTCACGCGTGGAGAAGGCAAAATAATAAAATGATGCATCATAATATCATAAAAATAATGTTGAAAAAGGAAGCATGGAACACACTTGGAAAAAATAATGTTGTAAAAAGGAAACAGGGAACATACTTGAAATAAAAGATACTCCAGATAAAAAATGCCTGAGATTATTAAATGAAAGATACTCCAGACTGGGATTATCAAATATAAGATACTATAGATACCGGGAATTACTAATTATCGATAAGGGATATATATGAAAAATTACTTTAGATAGAGGGTGCCTGGGATTATCAGGAAAAATACTAAGAAGATAATAATGACATCGTAGATTAATTAGAAATAGGAAAAAACCTCGCAAGGACATTTGATGAATGATTAAGAGTATGGATGGATGAAGGAGAATCTTGCATGTGAAAACAAGCAAGAGTCATTATGTCATATTGAAAAACATCTCTTATGATCTGAAAGGAGAATAAGTGTCATGGAATGAGTGAAACTAATATTAATTATATGTCATTCAAGATGAACCTATGAGGTCATCGGTCATGAGCAACATTGCATGTTGTTGCAACCATTAATCATATAATCTGGACAGTATTGCATGTTGTTGTGCCAGCAGGAAAAAATAGGAAAGATAAAACTGCAGTACAGAATGAAAATAAAATAGGAGTTAGAAAAAAAAAAAGCCAGAGCAAAAAATAATGCATTGATGAGGGATTGCTGACGACCAATCAGCAATTTGTCATTGATGTTGTTGGAAATGTTCTCTTGGTGGTGCTTGAGAGGATTGACAACAGAATTGCAAGGCTTGTAAAAAAAGGAAAATAAAGGTTAGAAACCCTCATTAATAATGAATTAATTAATAACGGATAAACAAAGTGGCAAATTAGAACGTTTTGAGAAAAACGATGTTAATATAGGAATGAGAATCCGGATACAGTGTAAAGTTAAGAAAGTGGGGAGTAGGAAAGTCTGATGAAAAACTGAACTATGAAATGGAAACAGTAAACAAGCATGTATAACTGTTTCAATGACAATTTCACTTTGAAGTTGATGACAATTTAAACACTTTGAGTCAACTTGAAGAAAATATGAGAGCAACAAAAGAAAAGGATACACTGAAGTTGATTAACTCAATTTCGATGAAAAAAATCCTTTGAAAATAACAATTAAGAAATCATCTGCTGAATCTTGCAATTGAAAAAACAATTGTTCAAATGAAATTGAAAAGGATTTTAACGAAAAGTAAACAGCGAGGGATTGATCCGATGAGAAATATAACAAGAACAATGTTTGAAATTCCATAACAAGAGGATATGGAATTTACACTGAAGGAGGGAGTGGTGTTAAGGTTAAGTTAAACCTTAACACGTTATCAGAACTGTTTCATGAAAGATTATGAGTATATGAAACACTCTTGAAAGATTGTGGAGAAAAGAACATAGACAATTTTGTGTGGAAAATATTGTGTTCAATTATGTGTAAAATTAAGTGCATGATATAACAAGGGTAATTTAATTGAAAAAATGGCAAAAATAGTGAAGTAAAATGGACTCAGAAAATATCCAAATTAAGAATCTGTCAAGACTCATAGCAACAGGAAGTAATACCAAGTCAAGGACAAGGCATCGCAAGAATGGTTACAGTGTCTGAAAGTCAGCTCAGTAGCAAGCATGGAAAACTTACAAACTGCAAGCATGCAATAAAAGGGAGTTAACATTTAAACAAGCCTTCTATCAAGGAGCTGAAGTCATCAATAAGGCAAAGAAGCAAGGAAAACTTTTGACTGAAAGACAAGTAATAAATCCTCAAGTTAACTGGAATGAACAACCACAGATGGAACAACCACACGTTAAGTTGGTTCAAACAGAAAGAAATTGTTGGGATGTAGTATTGACAGAAGAAGAAAGAAATCTTTTGGGAGAATTTTTGGATGTTTAAACAGCAAAACAATCAAAAAACAAGCTCTTGTTATGTCATACAGTTGGTTCATGTGTTAAAATCATTCATGTGTAACACCATGTGATTCTGTGTTACGAAACAAGTATGTCGTAATATTATGAGAACAGACCAAGAAGGACTGGTGGGATTGTCCCACTGGTGAAATTGCAACCACAGAGGTGATGACGAAATTGGTGAAAATGTCACCAGGTAGAATTTGTCACCACAGATGCAATTTCGTAATAGGTGGGGATGTCACTATGATAGAATAAACACATTTGGTGGGAATGTCACTAACATAAAATAAACCAAGGAGTTTGTGTATAAATACCTTGGATTTTGGACTTTTTGATTCATTAGTTACTCGAACTTGACTTGCAAAGGACGTAAAATAGCTGGAGGGAGTCTTGTAGAGTAAAACAGCTTTTAGTAAGCAATGTATACTGAATTGATAGTCAGTTGTTGACCTGCACAATTGTAAGTACTGTTTGATTCTTGGTTTGTTCTATCAATACTTTGTCATATTTTCGTGTTGTAAATCACGCTTTATAACAGAATTCTGTCATATTATTTGTATGTTTTGGACTTGTAAACATTTTCAGGAAATATTAAAAATAGGGACAAAGTCCTGGCCAAATTTTTCATGATTTCGGACTTAGAATAAATTTTGTTAATAAAAGGGGTTTATTGTTTGACTGTATTTGTAAACCGTTGGTCATTAAGAGTTCATGCTCATGTTTGTACTCATGCTATACTGTAATAAATCGTTATAATGTGTTAATTGGGTGTGTGGTCCTGTCATTGGCAGCTAGGGTCAATCACATTGACTTCAGCTCTTTGTGTGTTGGAGTCTCTAGTAGGACTTAGCCTCGAGAGCCCACGATTAAGATAGATGTGATAATTAGCGTTAATCGTTAACCCTTACACGCTATGCTAGCATCTTTTTCGACCAGGTCTATAGTTGACTGGTTCTCTGAGCTAGTGTTTTGAAGTCACCGATAGATTCTGGCCGTAAAATACGCATAATCTCCAAACGTGTGCTGGTCTGGTTGATGCGTTGTTTCCATTATTCTGCGTTATTTGTTTCTGAAATGATGTTTAGGTCTGATTCTGTTTGTTGCAGGAAATACTCTACAATAGATCACATGGAAAGACAGCTTCTACTGATTGCGTTACGATTGCATATCACCGTGTGCTCTTATCTCACTACAATGAGTATGGTTACCTGATGATGAATGTCATCAGAGATGCTATTGCGACCATCTGCTCATGCCGGTAGAATCATCTGCTAGAACTAGACAATGAGCAGTGTCTTCTCCAACGATAATGTCTTATTTTTTTGCAACAGATAAGTACTGAACCTTCGTTACATATGAGGGAATGGCGTACAGTTGTTCGACTACAGAATTGCCACTCTGGTTTTGTCCTCGACAAGTCGCCACAAACTGTCCATCTTGACTCCCGAAAATGGATCCACTTGTTCGGTTCCTGCATACGTCCAAGTCTGCGACGTTTGCTCGTTCTCGCTCTGTGTTGATTTGTTGGATAACTGATCCTTGATGTGTTCATTGAACTTGTTTTTGCATGAACAGGGTTCCTGTACAAATGCCTTGAAGGCAATTTTAGATAAGTCAATTTCGAAATGAAGTTAAGCTTTGAGTTTTAGGTTTGTTGCTTTATAGATAAAACTGCTGATCTCAATAGAAAGTAGGTATGAGGCTGAAGTGTCAGGAATGAAGTATGTGCATCCTTCAAATAAAGTTACAGAAATTTTGCACTCCGAAGTAGGGAAACTTTGCTGGGTGAAATAATGATCGTGCTAATCCGGGTATGTTCATAAATAGTTCATCGTTAAATCAAGTCTTAAGCACAATCGGGAAAGTACTTGAACACAACCGGTTGGGGCCAAACCTTTTTTGTGTGGGCGAAAATACGAGTTTTTCGAAAAACATTGTTTTTTTTGAGATGAGATGAAGAGATGTTCTGAAGGAGTACGAAAGATTGTCACCAACATGTATTTTTAACTGTGATGAAACAGGTTTTCCACTACAAACAAAATCTGGTAAGGTGTTGACAGCTAAGGTGGATAAAATGTACCATCACTTAACAAGCAGCACCAAAACACAAATTTCAGTGCTGGTGGTTCTGACTTGCCGCCATATGTTCCCTTTCCTGGGAAATCCGTGAGAGGTGCGTTAGTGATTGACTTTCCTCCTAAGTCAGAAAGTTATGATACCGAGAGTGGCTGGATGAATCAAATTGCTTTTTTTCACTGGTTGAAGTTTTCGTAGCCAGTCTTCCACCTGCCGCTGAGAGGGGATATGTGATTCTTTTGTTAGATGGGCATTCATCGCATCAGTCCCATGACACCAGCGTTTTCCATTAAAGGACAAGGTTGTTTTGTTTACCGCCCCACACTTCCCACATACTGCAACTATTAGACAAAGGTTTTTTTGGACCGTTTAGGTCAAAATGGAAAGTCACGTGTACCTCGTTTTTGCAACAATATCAAACATCGCTTTTGGCCGAGTTTGTACTGGCGCACTGGATCAGATGTCAAATCCTGTTACAGTGAAAAACGCCTTCAGGAGTTGCAGGTTGCGGCCTGTAAATGAAAATGCCATCAATTACCCGCAAATGAAACCTGCTGAAACGTTTCCTTCTGGAATTCATGTCCCGTCGAGCAAAATGTTGAGGAAACGGTGAAAGATACTCAGGCTGCAACGTCAGTTGCAGACAATGGTGCCGATTCCGCAGACGTTCAAGGGTACTTCACAAACTTGCTTGAAATGCCTGATGGTCAAATACCTAGTGCCCCGCTATTTAATATTTCGTTGCTTGACACGTGAGAAACTCCGTCCGTCATTCCCTCTGTCAGATTCATAAGTCTGGAAGGAACAGGAACAACAGTTTGTTTCATGCACAAGAAAGTACTGGATTTCAAAGACACATGTCGTCTCCTCAAAAATCATCTTCAGCAGCAGAATTTCTTTCTTTTCCCACAATTGACAGATCTGATTGTCAGCAAAGAGAAACAAGTTGACCAAGTTCCAATTGTTCTCTTTTGCAATATTTTTGATGCAGTATTGTTGGACTTTTCTGACTGTTTAAAATTTTGAGAAAATTTCAAAATCTTTAAAACTTGTTGCTTTTCCACATCTGGTGGAAACTGAAAGTGATCCATTGGATCTCCAAATGGAACTGGTAGAGAGATAAAGAATGATGAGCAGCTTGTACAAGTTCAAGGACGAAGAAAATTTGTCCATGGCCCAAACTTACATCACTATTCCAACATATTCCCAAGTTATTTTACTTCGCTGTTTAACTTTTAACTCCTTTTGCTGTGCTAGAGTAGAAGCGCAGATTGCCTATGAGCTTATCCCTAAACAGACCAAGATCAATGCAACTGGCGAGCGCTCGATCATATGACGAAATCAGCCTTGTGCCGTGCTTGCTTGGTTTAGCAAGTCTGTTTTCCCAACAAAGGTTACTAGATTGCTCTCATAATTTTCGAAATTGATATGGAAAATTTCATCACGTTACATTGTTAATGATCAAAAGATAATTCAAATAGTAAATACGCAATTCTTCGATTTTGCCGAAACAAACGTGTTCACAGATAATGCATTTTTCTTGGAAATCACTGAGTTTCAAAGCATGTTCATACAGCTTGCCTTTTATTTCATTGCAGGTAAGAAAATGTCACCCAAGAAAAGACGTGGAATTGTTTCTACAAAGCCCGGTGTGGCCAGAGGTTATCTGCAGGAAAACTTCGGCTCGTTTCCTACCAGTGCAGGTGAAGTGATGCTTCAAAGACAACCAGCCAAGCTTCAGTGAACGAAAAGTGGCTCATTTCTTTGTGTGCAAACCAAAAGAGTTGGTCAGCAAGTGTTGAGATTTTCTACAAATGACTCGTGAGAGTCATTTAATATGACTCAGGTTGAGTCATTTGATAAAAAACGTGACTCGAGTCGAGTCACTAAAAATCGTGACTCGAGTCACGACATCACTGCAGATAAAGCGAATGAGATCAATGTTTTTCATGGATCTTATCCAACAGGGACTGTGCCAGACGAATGCCTAGACAGTGCCAAAGAGGTTGCACTGCAGTTAACTCATGGATCTAATGCACTTTTTGACAAGTGGCAAATTGACTGCAAAAGGCTAACCAGACGACCTCGCTTTTTTGAAGAAGATCCTGTTCAGTCAACAACTGATACTTTTTCACCTCAAAAAAAATTTGAAGTTGAAGTGTTTAATAACATGATCGATAATTTTATATCCTCAACAGAGGAGAGATTCCAAGCTCTAAAAACATTTCATTTTAACTTTGAATTACTTTTCCATGTTATGGATGAAAATTATATGTCCCAATTACTTGAAAATGATATTCAGACGTTATGCCTAAAAGTTGCCAAAGCTGTTGGTTTTGAAGAAACTGATGGACTTGAGTTGTTTGAAGAAGTGAAGTCTTTTTCTACTTTACCCAATAAAGCAGACTTTTTGAAAAAGCA